>ERZ1036402.22-NODE-22-length-180927-cov-17.188382_pt1 | contig 180927 bp, 136 predicted proteins | sample MGYA00514216_ERZ1036402 | MGnify/ENA primary metagenome ERZ1036402 (study PRJEB33795, sample SAMN09464942) | human gut metagenome | host: Homo sapiens | place: USA: Stanford, California | collected 2016-11 | study: EMG produced TPA metagenomics assembly of the...
ACTAACTCGCAATGAATTAGTTGCCTTAAATTTTATTATTTTAGGAATATCCCTACGCAGTCCACTTATTCACTGCAAATTATAGACAACCCTATTTTACCTACCACCCCGGCTTTCAGCCACCCCTCCTTCCGTCTTTTTCAGACCATCTCAGTTCTTTCACTTTTTATTTTGTGCCACGCGATTATTATTCGCCTGTGGCTTCACCACTACCCCATTTCCATTCTTCGTACATTTAATACATTCCTTTCGTAATGTACCCTCCTTCAGATTGAAAATAAGATTCGGATTGAAATGCTGACCGTTAATACGGGTTTCAAAATGCACATGCTCCGTAGTAGCACGGCCAGTACGTCCGGTCAGTCCGATAGGTTGTCCGGCTTTTACCGTATCTCCGCTCTGTACCAAATTCTTGAAGTTATGACTGTAAATCGTTTCCAGCCCGTTCGCATGACGGACTACAACCAAATTTCCGTAAGCATAATACGGCTTCGACATACGTACGACTCCATCAAAAGCAGCACGAATCGTATCTTTGGCACACGTCTTTATATCTGCTCCCGAATGTCCTCCGCGAGTTCCGTAAGCGGAAATAACTTTGGCTCCCGGTAAGGGAAAAGCATATTCATGCTCTTGCAGAGAATCCAAATGCAGATATATATGATTGCTTTTCGCAAAAAGTCCGGGAGTAGCAACCCGTACATGATTCACCTCCATAGAAGAAAAAGAGGATTTACTTTGCGCATAAGCAAGAGTTGGTAAAAGCAGGACTGTCAATAAAATAAGTATGTTCTTCATGTATTCCTTTATTATTCAAAATAGATAAGCTCGCCGCCATCCGATCCGGCATAATCCCTCAGTAAGGATTGAATCATTTCAGCAGTTTCCTTTAATCCCTCTTTTCCGTTATACCCGTTGACTATCGCGAGAATATGAGTAGTCCCGATATCCATCTTCGTACGTTCGTGGTCGCTTGTCGGTGTTCCGATTCCTCCAAAAGAATCTCTGTACACTGGCAATCCTTCAATGTTCAAAATGCCCCGACCGATACCTTCGAAAGGTTCTTCCGCTTTGCCAATGCCAAGTTCAAGATGGTTCCCCTGTATCTTATCCGCATCGAAGCCACCGATAGAATGTCCGGTACGGAGAGAAACCAAATTGATAAGGTCAACCAAAGTATCAATCTGATACAAAGGGATGCCACGCATCAGGCGGCGGCGCAGCGCTTCTGCCGACGGACGATAACGTCCCGGGTCTTTGCCACAACGCTTATAAGCCTCACGGGTAGCAGCAATCACAGGTTGCAACTTAATGTCTGCCATTTGGGTGGTGGTAGTCAAGTCTTCTGTGAAAGTATTTATTTCTTTCCAAAGTCCATCGCAGTAAGCAGTATTCTTCACTGCTGCATATACGGCTGCTCCGGCAAAAACCGGACAGGCATTCTTTATTTCCTGAGATACTTTTATTTCAAACATACTTTTATTCAAGTTTATATCAACTTACGTTCAAGTCTATTCCAACCTATGCGCTTATTTATGCAATCTATGTTCAAAGCTATTATTTATGAATCATGATCCCCGACAGAATCCGTCCGGACTTAATGCCCAAACGCCTTGCCGAGAAAAACTCGTCGTGATGAATATACGTACATATCCGGGCAAGCTCCACCTGTCCCGACGGCACACCGAAAGCAAGGATTTGCATTCGGTTCGCTTCCCACAAGTCGATATGATGTTTTCCGGCTTCCTCTTTCCTGATAGAAATACGGGGCATATCAAAACCATTCTTCTGAAATGCTTCGTACACTTCCTCACCCACTTCAAAAGAAGCCAATGAGATACTCGGACCGATACAGGCCACCACATCTTCTCCACTTGTGCCAAACTCTTTTTCCATCCTCAACAAAGTATCACGTACGATGTACGCTACCGTCCCTCTCCATCCGGCATGAATGGCGGCAATGGCACCATGTTTCTTATCATATACCAACACGGGGACACAATCCGCAGTAGAAATACAAAGACAATATCCCGGCTCACGGGTAATCAATGCATCTACTCCATGTAACATCTCCTGCCGTTGTTGAGACGAAGCCGATAAATAAGCATCGCCGATCAGCAGGCACTTCGTCTCATGAGTCTGCACAGGAATCACCAGTTCTTCGGGTATCTGCGACATTCCTTCCATCAGAAGCGTCTGATTCCGCCGGACCTTTTCCGCCTCGTCTCCACTGTAAGGCGTACAGTTGAATGACGCATAATTTCCCTCGCTGCATCCTCCCTGCCGGGTAGTTACAAAATGAGAAATGTTGGAGTATGAGCTTAACGACTCATACCCCAACATTCTTTTATCTCTTGTGATTGAAATCATTTTTCCTCCCAATCCTCTTCTTCGTATTCATAGTCGAGATCATCATCGTCGTCGTCAGCGTCTTCCTCATACTCATAGTCGAGTTCTTCATCCTCGCCCATATCTTTGAGTTCCTGCTGCAAACGGGTCACGTCTTTCGGACGGTGAACAATGTCTTCTATCTTATTACTTTCCTTGTTCAGTTCCTCCCACAGAATGTCTTTCAACACTGAGATTCCCAAACCGGAAACAGAAGAAATGAATATATGCGGAACACCCTCGGGCAATGTCGGTTCAATCTCGTCCATCAGCTCCTGATCGAGCATATCGCTCTTCGTGATAGCCAGCACACGTTGTTTGTCCAGCATTTCGGGATTGAACGTACGCAACTCATTCAGCAATACTTCATACTCCTTGCGGATATCATCGCTATCCGCCGGAACCATGAACAACAGCAACGAGTTACGCTCGATATGACGCAGAAACCGCAGTCCCAATCCTTTTCCCTGACTGGCTCCCTCGATGATACCCGGTATGTCCGCCATCACGAATGACTTTCCATCGCGATAGGAAACAATTCCCAAATTCGGTTCGAGTGTCGTAAACGGGTAATCGGCAATCTTCGGTTTCGCAGCCGAAATGGCAGAAAGTAACGTAGACTTTCCCGCATTCGGGAAACCTACCAGTCCTACATCTGCCAACAGTTTCAGCTCCATGATCACCGTCATTTCCTGCATCGGTTCGCCCGGCTGCGCAAAGCGCGGAGCCTGACGGGTAGCCGTCTTGAAATGACTGTTTCCCTGACCGCCACGACCGCCTTTCAGCAAGATCACTTCCTGTCCGTCGTCCGTCACATCGCAAAGGTATTCTCCGGTTTCGGCGTTATACACTACCGTTCCGCAGGGTACTTCGATCACTTTATCCGCACCGTCTTTTCCGAAACTACGGTTCTTGCTGCCCGATTCGCCATGACCTGCCATCGCATGACGGTCATACTTCAAGTGAAGCAATGTCCAGTAATTACGGTTACCGCGCAAGATAATATGGCCTCCTCTTCCACCATCGCCCCCATCGGGACCTCCGTTAGGACAATATTTCTCGCGCCTCATGTGCGTAGAGCCTCTTCCGCCCTTGCCTGAGCGACAGTATATCTTTACGTAATCAACAAAATTCGATTCAGCCATATTTTTTATTTATTATAATTTGTCTACCGCTTCGCAGATATCAGCGAAGATACCATCCATAGTACCCAGACCGTTGATGTGCTGGTATTTCTTTTCGTTCTTGTACCAGTCGATCAGCGGAGATGTCTGTGAATGATATACATGCAGACGTTTTTTGATTGTTTCTTCGTTGTCATCAGCACGACCGGAGTCTTTGCCACGTTTGATCAGACGCACCATCAGTTCATCTTCCGGAACTTCGAGATCCAACATTACAGAAACATCCTGTCCTCTTTCCGCCAACATTTTCTTTAATGCTTCCGCCTGTGCAATTGTTCTTGGGAAACCGTCGAAAATTACACCTTTACTATCTTTGAAGCTATCGAATACGCTTGCCAGAATATCAATCATCAATTCATCCGGAATCAACTGACCCTGGTCGATGTAACCTTTAGCAGTTTTGCCCAGTTCCGTGCCGTTCTTGATTTCTGCACGCAATACATCTCCTGTCGAGATGTGGTTGATTCCATACTTTTCTACAATACGTTCGCTCTGCGTTCCTTTTCCTGAACCCGGAGCACCGAAAATTACAATGTTCAACATCTTTTTAACCTAAAAATTAATTTGTATTTGAATTTAATCTACTACAGTATAAATATCGGGATAATTGCGTCCGAAACCATCATAATCCAATCCGTAGCCAACGATAAAATCATTCGGGATTTCCATCGCTACGTATTCTATGTTCAGATTGACCTTCAGCTTTTCCGGTTTCACCAGCAAAGAGGCGATATGAATCGCTTCGGGATTGCGTGTGCCCAGTGTATCCAGCAGACGCTGCATCGTCAGTCCGGTATCTACAATATCTTCTACGATCACTACCGTACGTCCGGCAATGTCTTCATTCAGCCCGATCACTTCTTTAATTACTCCGGTGGAAGTCACCCCCTGATAAGATGCCAACTTCACGAATGAAATTTCGCACGGAATCGTAATATGCTTCAGCAAGTCGGCGGTAAACATGAACGAGCCGTTCAACACACTGAGGAAGAGCGGATTCTTACCTGCCAAATCACGATTGATTTCGTTCGCTACGCGAATCACTTCTTTTTGAATATCCTGTTCCTTAATGGAAACAGTAAATTGCTTGTCTTTTATCTGTATGGTATCCATAACCGGTCATTTTAAAAAAGTTGTCGCAAAAATACAATTTTTTATTCTACCCCGTGCATCATCTTCTGTAATTTCTTCGAGAGAAGGAACAGAATCAGTGAGGCAACACCGGACATAATGACGAACAGCATGAAGAAGTCGTACATGGTAGCAATCTGATAACCAAGGATTGATTTCACTTTTCCGTCTTCGGGATAGAGACCGCTCAGCATACCTGCAAATTTATTTGCGGTGGCGGTAGAAAGATACCAAATCCCCATCATCAAGGAGGCGAAACGTAACGGACTCAACTTATTAACCATAGAAAGCCCGATAGGTGACAGAGCGATTTCTCCCATTGTATGAATAAAGTAAAGTCCTGTCAGCCAGATCATGCTCACCTTTACTCCCGGAATAGCATCTTTCACTCCAAAACAGATGAAGAGATAACCAAGAGAAAGCAGTAACAGACCGATTGCCTGTTTGGTAGGGGAAGCCGGTTCCATGTTTCGCTTATTCAGAAAGCTCCATATACCGGGCATAATATAGGCAAGGATCACTACAAAAAGCGGATTGAATGACTGGAACCACGAAGCCGGCATCTCCCAGCCGAAAATGCTGCGGTCAGTCTGTTCGGAAGCGAATAATGTCAGAGAAGCTCCTGCCTGCTCGTAAGCTGCCCAGAAGAAAATGACGAAGAAAGCTACGATATAGATTACGAAAATACGGCTACGTTCTACTTTGGTCAATGAACCATCCAGCAGAATGAGCACTGGAAAGACAATACAAGCCGTAAAGATACCCACACTAATCCAGTCATCGCTAAAGGCATAGCTAAAAAAAGCTATTAAGGCAACTGTAAGGGCAGTAATGATGATGATATTACGTACTTTGGTACGTTTGTCCATCTTCGGATGTGAAATATGTTCGGCTTTATCCTCCTTTTTTTCACGTCTGGCGTCGGGGACGATACCAATCGGTTCACCGGAAGGAGAGAAAAGGTATTTATTCTTCTGAGTTTCAAAGAGGACAACAGTGAACAGCGTCATGATTCCGGATGCGAGGAATCCCCATTTAAAGTCCTGCGGATTCCCTGTGTCTCCCAAGAAACCGCAAATCAAAGGAGCAGCAAAAGAACCTACATTAACACCCATATAGAAAATGGTGTATGCAGCATCCAACCGTTTGTCCCCGGGTTCATATAATTGTCCGACGAGCGAAGAAACGGTAGGCTTAAAGCAACCGTTACCTAAAATCATGAATCCGAGCCCGCCATACATCAGCCAGTGGGCAAGGTCTGTATTGTTCAGTGAAGAGGCACTCATAAACATCAGGAACTGACCGACTGCCATCATCACCGCTCCCCAAAATACCGAACGACGGATGCCCCAATATTTATCGGCAATGTATCCGCCGATCAACGGAGTCAGATAGACCAGTCCGGTGTAGCTACCGTAGATAGAGGCCGCCGCTTCTTTATCAAAAAGCAATGCCTGCGTCAGAAAGAGGATAAAGATAGCACGCATACCGTAGTAACTGAAACGTTCTGCCGTGCTCGTTGCGAAAATTAGGTAAAGGCCTTTCGGGTGCCCTTTCAATGAACTCATGAATTATGTGTTTAGTAGTTTATGGGGTGCAAAGGTACTAAAAAGTAGATTAAATGCCTCAAAAAAGAAGATTCTTATGGAATAGAAAAATACAGGATGGCGTGCAAGAAGTCTCAGTTACCCACCTTATTATGTTTTCAACAGTGTAAATAATCAAGTGGATATTCCCCTTAAATGTGGGTCAGTCGCCATTTATCCAAAAGTAAATTCAACATTCTCAATACTGGCATAGAGCATTCCTTCTTTTTTTCTAAGCAGGATTTTATTTTCCCTTGCCAACCAGCCGATAGCAATCGCTACATCCTCGAACGTCAAACCTAACTCATGGCACAAGGTGAACATAGACTGTTCGCCCTTTTCATTTAAGATGCGCCATACTTTCCCGGCATTTGAGCCAATTCTTTTCTTTTTCATCATGCAAACTTTAGAAGATTAAACAATTTATATTTATAATCTAAACATTGTGAGCACAGGAGAATAACGTAAAGCACATTACTGCACTACAAAGATATCATTTTTTTCGAAAAAAGCAAATAATCAAGGCATTAGCTGTTTATATTGTACCATATCTACTGACAGCTTTATTCCAAACGCCGAAGACACTCATAAAGGAAGCAGTTCTATAGCAGGCCGGAGAAGGCGTAACTATCTCTCAAAGTATCGGAAGATCAAGGAGAAAGCAGTAGAATAGTTACATCAAAGCACCGATATCATTAACTGACCACGGTCGTGACAAGCATTGTTCACGACCGTGATTAGCATTGCTCACGGTCGTGGCGAGGTCTTGTCACGGCCGTGAGCAACTAAAGAAAAAGGCACTTTAAGAGAAGAATGCCTGCATCTTAGCCGAAAAGTCTCCGCATCTTATCTGAAGAATGCCCGTACCTTTGCAGAGAAATATCCGCCCCCCAACTGAGGAATCACAGACAGACAGGACAAAGCCACCCCAAGATAACTTCTGATTTCCCCTGCATTTTTCAATTTGCCACTTTATCTAAAGCCGAAAACCAACCGGAATAAAGGATTAATTCAGAGTTTTTGTGTAAGTTTGTGCGTCGAAAACTAAAAGAATATCGCAATGAAAATATTTCCAAGCAGCAGCATTAAGAAGTTAGATGCCTATACCATTGAACATGAACCGATTGCATCCATAGATTTAATGGAACGTGCCGCACAGGCGCTGACTAAAGCCATCACCAACAGATGGAATCCGGAAACACCTGTCACCATCTTTGCCGGACCGGGCAATAATGGCGGAGACGCCCTCGCCATCGCCCGCATGATGGCGGAAAAAGGATACAAGATCGAAGTATATCTCTTCAACACGAAAGGCGAACTTTCGCCCGACTGCCAGACCAACAAAGAACTGGTAGAGATGATGGAAGAAGTAACTTTCCATGAAATCAGCACCCAGTTCGTACCTCCCACACTGACATCGGAGCATCTCGTGATCGACGGATTATTCGGTTCCGGACTCAACAAACCATTGAGCGGAGGATTCGCTGCCGTTGTGAAATATATCAATGCCTCTCCCGCCATGGTAGTCTCCATCGACATCCCTTCCGGGCTGATGGGAGAAGAAAATACATTCAATGTAAAAAGCAATATTATCCGTGCGGACGTCACTTTCAGCCTGCAACTTCCTAAACTGGCCTTCCTCTTTGCCGAAAATACAGAATTTGTTGGCGAATGGGAGTTATTGGACATCCAGCTGAGCGAAGAAGGAATCGAAGAGACTGAAACAAACTACGAAATGCTGGAAATCGAAGAAATCCGTTCACTGATCAAACCACGCCAACAATTCGCCCATAAAGGAAACTTCGGACATGCCCTGCTGATAGCCGGCTCAAAAGGAATGGCAGGTGCATCGGTACTGGCCGCCCGTGCCTGTCTGCGATCGGGAGTAGGTCTGCTGACGGTACACGCGCCGTTATGCAACAACGATATTCTGCAAACGTCCGCCCCCGAAGCCATGGTAGAAACAGATGTCAGCGAAACATGCTTTGCCGTACCTACCGATACGGACGATTACCAAGCTGTCGGCATCGGTCCGGGACTCGGTCGCAACGAGGAAACGGAAGCCGCCCTGATAGAACAACTGGAACATTGTCAGACTCCGACGGTACTGGATGCCGACGCACTCAATATTCTGGCCAATCACCGGCATACGCTCACCCATCTGCCGAAAGGTTCCATCCTCACCCCTCACCCGAAAGAGCTGGAACGCCTGGTCGGCAAATGTCAGGACTCATACGAACGACTGATGAAAGCCTGCGAACTGGCGCACACTGCCAAAGTACATATCATTCTGAAGGGAGCTTATTCCGCCATTATCACCCCCGAAGGCAAATGTTACTTCAACCAGACCGGTAATCCCGGTATGGCAACAGGAGGCAGCGGAGATGTACTGACAGGAGTAATCCTTGCACTCCTTGCGCAAGGCTATCCCGCCGAAGACGCCGCAAAGATCGGTACTTACATTCACGGATTGGCCGGAGACATCGCCCAGAAAAAACAGGGCATGATCGGATTAATCGCAAGTGATATCGTGACTTGTCTGCCGACGGCATGGCGACTTGTAAGCGAATAAAAGTTAAGAACTTACGGTTTATTCAATAACTTCATTAACTTTGTTTTTCAAAATCAGCTAAAAAGAACCGAATATGAAAAAGTTAATCATAGCAACAGGACTACTAATGGCAACTTCCGCCTATGCGCAGACCGAAGTGCTGACAGGAGTGACGCGAGGAAAAGACTACGGAGTAGTGTACGCCCTCCCCAAAACCCAGATAGAAATAGAAATAAAAGCAAACAAAGTCAACTATAAGCCGGGTGAATTCAGCAAATACGCCGACCGCTACCTGAGACTGACCAACGTCTCTGCCGAACCCGAAGAATACTGGGAACTGAACAGTGTCAAAGTGAAACCTGTAGGTGTACCAAACAGCGAAGCTACTTATTTCGTCAAACTGAAAGACAAAACCGTAGCTCCTCTTATGGAACTGACTGAAGAGGGTCTTATCAAATCAATCAACGTCCCCTACAGCAGTAACAATGCAAAGAATGCAGCAAACAATGCCGTTGCTCCCCAACGAAAAGCCAATCCCCGCGACTTTCTCACAGAAGAAATTCTGATGGCAAGTTCAACCGCCAAGATGGCCGAACTGGTAGCAAAGGAAATCTATAATATCCGCGAAAGTAAAAACGCATTATTGCGCGGACAAGCAGATAATATGCCTTCGGACGGCGCACAGCTCAAAATCATGCTCGACAACCTGAATCTTCAGGAAGAAGCCATGACCGAGATGTTTTCGGGAGTCCGCAATAAAGAAGAAAAGACATTTACTGTCCGCCTCACTCCGGATAAGGAATTCGACAATGAGGTAGCTTTCCGCTTTTCAAAGAAGCTGGGTATAGTTGCCAACAACGATTTGGCAGGCACTCCATTCTACATCAGTCTGAAAGACCTGAAAACGGTGAAGATTCCGCAAGAGGACGGGAAAAAGAAGAAAGAGATGGAAGGCATTGCTTATAACGTACCGGGACAGGCAATGGTGACGCTGACGGACGGCAAAAAGAAATTGTATGAAGGAGAAATACCTGTTACTCAGTTCGGTATCATAGAATACCTTGCTCCGGTATTATTCAACAAGAACTCGACCATCAAAGTTTACTTTGATCCGGTGACCGGTGGACTACTGAAAGTAGATAGAGAAGAAAGCAAATAAAACCTCTAAAAAAACAAAACGATGGGTGGCGAAGGACATATGCTCGACATGATACGTCGGCTGAAAGACGGCAAAGAAGCCTCCCGCTTACGCCGTGAACGGAGAAATGACAAGTTAGGGCGACTTAGAAGAAACAACGACCCTTATCTTCTGCCGGATACGACTCCGGAAGAGATGGAACGCATCATCAAGGATTCGGAAAAGAAAAAAGAAAAAGATAACAGCTATTTCGTATGGGGAACGCTTATCATTATGGGCGTACTGATAGGATGTGCTGTCCTCCTGTGGGCAATCTTTTTTAATGGATAATTATCCATTTAATAAATCCGTCTTTCTGTAATTGGGAAAGATAGGTAGATACACGAGACTCGTAGCCTGCTTCATATTGAAAGTGGTCTGCGAGTTTTTCTATAATCTCACGAACCGTCCGCTGCCCGTCTATCAGGTTCCATACGGCCGTACCGTGTTCTTCCAGACGCACATGAATATCTTTGGACATTCCTTTCGGCAATAAATAACGACTCATCCACGAACGTTTAAAACGAGGGAAGGAGAGCACAATAGTCTCCCCTTCCTGTTCAGCTTTAATATGTTCGTTACGACAAGGTATCACCTCCAGGAGGTTTATTTTCTCTTTCGTAGCCATATCTTTTCTCTTTTATATCTTTTCAGATAGAATATATACTGTGATTATTTCTGAATATTTGCTTCTTCCAGTCCGTAGCCTTTCTTCTTGTTTTCCACTTTCAGCATCAAGGCAACAATCAGGGCAAGTACACCGAACATAGCAAAAATAGCCATCGGCAAGGTATAATCATAAGTCTGTGCACCATCTACAACCGGACCTTTGCAATAAGAGTTCAACACCCATCCGATCAGCAAAGGCACGCCCATCAATCCCCAGTTCTGTACCCAAAAGATCAACGCATAAGCCGTTCCCAACTGTTTCTCCGGAATAATCTTCGGAACCGAAGGCCACATTGCCGAAGGAACCAATGAGAAAGCAAATCCCAGAATAATCATGATCACCGTTGCAAACCACCATATATTCAGAATAGGAAGAGCGAACATCGTGTGTACGAAAATCAGCATCACCGACCCGATCACCATCAGCGTGGCTCCCTTACCGATACGGTCATATAATGAACCGAACAATGGTGTCAGGATGATCGCGCCAATCGGCAGCAATCCGGGAATCGTTCCCGCAAGTTTCGGATCAACATTGTACTTCTGTACCATCAAATCGGCCGCATACTTGATGAAGGGGAATACAGCCGAATAGAACAATACGCACAGTAATGCGATCAGCCAGAATCCTTTGTTGGTAATGATATAGACAATGTCTTTCATGCGGAAAGGTTCTTCCGGTTCCAGCCCTTCCGCATCCAGTGAAGCATCCAGTTTCTTATCGTAGAAAGTATAGATGAAGAATGCGATGGTACCTACGCACAACATGACGAGACAGAACAGAATCGGAGCGGGAATATTGGTATGGAATACGCCGCTCTCATCCGTAGACCCGAAGAAGTCTGCCAAAGGAACGGTAAGCACCATGGCCAAAGTTGTTCCAATACGCGCGGTCGCCATTTCCAGTCCCATAGCGAGAGCCATCTCTTTGCCTTTAAACCACTTCACGATAATCTTCGAAACGGTGATACCCGCAATTTCGACTCCTACACCAAAGATGGCATAACCCAATGCAGCCAATGTGACTTGCATCTTGAATCCGAAAAGCATCGCACCTTCCGGGAAAGTAGTAGTAATAGCATAATATTTCAATCCACAACCGAACACCATCAATAAACAGGCACCCATTCCGGTGAAGCGTACTCCCATCTTATCCAGAATGATACCACCAAAGATGAGCATCAGCAGGAATACATTAAACCAGCCATAAGCACTGGTGAAAAAACCGTAATCTAAACTGTCCCAGAGAAGTTCTTTTTCAAGCATGGGTTTCAGAGGAGACATAACGTCTGTGAGGAAGTAGCCGCACAACATGGTAAAAGCGACTAATGCTAGAACACTCCAACGCAGCACTGCGGAGTCATTCAGCTTTTGTTTCAATTGTTCTGTCATTGTAATATTTAAAAGGAGTTAATAATCTCGTAACGGGCAACAAAGTTAACTAATTATCATTTGTTTTACTAAAAAAGGAGAACATTTTATAAGAAAAAGGACATCTGACCGGATATTCCTGTATGAAGAAGAGCAGACCGGGCCCAATAATAAAGACAGACGCGAACTACACGTATTACACGATTCTATTAGAATCTCTTGTAATTCGCGTAATTCGCGCCTATAATGAAGAGAACGGGTCAAAAAGCCCGTTCACTCAATAAGTTTAAACCGAATATCCTGTCACTGAATTATTCTGCTACAGGAGCAGGAGTTTCAGTAGCCGGAGCTTCCGTTGCTGGTGCAGACTCTGCAGGAGCAGTAGCATCTGTCTGAGGAGCAGCAGTACCGGTAGGCATATTATACGGGTTGGTTTGTTGTTCTTTCTGTGCTTGTTCCAACAATACATCTTTAGCTGCAGAAGAAGAAGGAACAACGTAAGCAGTAGCAACGCTCATCACAACCATGAAGATAGCCAGACCCCAAGTTGCTTTTTCCAGAAAATCTGTAGTCTTGCGCACGCCCATGATAGCGTTTGATGAAGAAAAACCAGAAGCAAGTCCGCCTCCTTTTGAATTCTGAATCAGCACGATGAAGCACATCAGCAAGGCTGCAATCACCATTAAGATAATGAATAATAAGTACATTTTTAGTTATTTTGAATTAGCGTTAATAATCAATTTCTCCAAAAATCTGATTTGGTCTGCAAAGTAAGCATTTTTTTTTGGATATTTCAAGCTTAATTTTTTAATTATTTCAAGAGCTTTCGAATATCGTTGCTGTTTTACGTAGATTTTGGCCAAAGTTTCTGTGAAACAGCTGTCATCTTCCTCTTCTATGGTGTTGGTTTCAGTTGTTTCGTCTGTTCTGCCCGTTTCGTTTGTTTCAGCGGAAGAAGCTGCCTTTGCTTTCTCTTCTTCCCTCAAAGGTTTCAGGTATACGACTGGATCAGTCTCGCTTTTTTCGATAAAGTTGTCAATCAGCTCGTGTCCTTTCAGCTTGGGCATTGCCTCTGCCGGCTCGTCGGCGACAGGTGTCTCTTCGAGAAGGTATGCCGTATAGTCCATGGAGTAATCAAAGCTTGTCTGACTGGTTACTTCTTCGGGAGCCGTCGAAAGGAAAGCATCGATCAGAGCCAGTGTCCGGTCGACGGTAGGCTCATCTTTCAATACTTCAGAGAGAGGCAACCCTTTCTTCTGGGATTCGACAGCGAAGCGTTCGCCTTCGATCAGATGAAACAGTTTCCGTCGGTCGGCAATATACAGAACGGCTTTCCGCAGTTCCGCACCGAAATTAATGTCGTGGAGAATATACAGGTTCTTGAGATACAACAACCGGAGCGACTGAAAATACGGATACCTCGCGAGCTGGTTGCGCAGTTCGTACAAAGTATCCCTATTCAGCGTCTCGGGATGCTGAATCCATTGTTGCAAGTTAACAGAAGTCATTAAATTACCAGTTTGCTACAGTTGCATTAAATATTTGGTCGGTTATCTCTTTACTCATTTCCGCTATTAATCCATCCTGTACGGCTGTCAGCAGCTGGCTGGAATCATAGGTACGGAAAGCTGAGAATTGTTGTTCGAAGTCTTCGGCGTGATTTGTGTTGTTGACAAAGCGTACATTGACCGTGATGGTCAGCTTCGTTTCCGAAGAGTAACCATCGGCAGACACTGCCTGGTTATACTGGTTGTAGCCCGTAATTTCACCGTCAATCTGCAGATCCGCATTCTGGTTCGGTTTCAGCAGTTGCAGACGGGTCTGTCTGATGAAGATATCTTTCAGGTCTTCATTGAACTTGGTAGCCAGCGGAGCATACACATACTCCGACTTAATCGGGAAATCAGCAATCGAAATAGTCTTCACCTTATCGTAATTGATAGAGGAGCCATTAAACTTATAGGACACACTACAGGCGATGATGACTGCCGGTAAAACAACCAATATCAGCGGTCGTGCTATTTTCTTAATCCAATTCATATTCTTTTATTTTTCTGTAAAGGGTACGCTCGGAGATATTCAGATCCTTCGCCGCACTTTTCCGCTTACCATGATGCCTCTCAAGCGCTTTACGTATCATTTCTTTTTCCACTTCATCGAGCGAAAGGGTTTCTTCTACATATTCTTCCGTGTCCTGAATATCGTCATCGTCTTCTTTGGGACAAACAGACGGTTGCTGCACAGCATGGATAATGGCCGGCACGGAAGGTTGGTGCGTCGTTGTCACTACCGGAGTAGCTACTACCTGTCCCATCTGTCCGACTTGTCCCGCACGTTCGGCCATCATATTGTGCACCATCTTCTTCAGTTCCGCCACTTCCTGACGCATATCGAACAAGACAGAATATAGTATTTCGCGTTCGCTCTCAAAGCTCTTGCTCTCGCGTGTGCCGAACAGTGTCGGAAGGCGTTGGGTATTCTGTGCCGGAAGATAGGTCTGCAGAATCGCAGCCGTTATCTCACGGTTTGTTTCTATAATCGAAATCTGCTCTGTGATGTTCTTCAACTGCCGGACGTTTCCCGGCCACGGATAAGCAAGCAATATCTTCTTGGCATCTTCCGTCAGCTGGATAGCCGGCATCCGGTACTTTTCGGCAAAGTCTGCGGCAAACTTACGGAACAACAACAGCACATCATCTCCACGCTCACGCAAAGGTGGTATCTGAATAGGCACCGTGTTCAACCGATAATACAAATCTTCCCGGAAGCGTCCTTCGGCAATGGCTTGTGTCAGGTTCACGTTGGTCGCTGCCACAATACGTACATCCGTCTTTTGCACTTTGGATGAACCTACCTTGATAAATTCACCGCTTTCAAGTACACGGAGCAGACGCGCCTGTGTAGGCAACGGCAACTCTCCCACTTCATCAAGGAAGATAGTTCCACCGTCAGCTTCTCCAAAATATCCTTTCCGCTCACCAATAGCACCGGTAAATGCTCCTTTCTCGTGTCCGAACAGTTCGGAATCGATCGTACCTTCCGGTATGGCACCACAGTTGACAGCAATATACTGCCCATGCTTTCTCCGGCTATATTGATGAATGATCTGTGGAAAACTTTCTTTTCCGACACCACTTTCTCCGGTAATCAGCACAGACAAATCGGTAGGCGCTACCTGAATGGCAACATCTATGGCACGTGATAAAGCCTCGGTATTGCCAATAATACCGAAACGCTGTTTCACTTGTTGTATCTCTGCTTTGGTCATCTATCTTAATATTAAGTAATAAGTAACAGGTAATAAGTAATAACCTTGCGGATATATAGGACAACGGTAATACTTATTACCTATTACTTATTACCTATTACTTATTTCTAATCTTCGTCTACTGTATCCAGTTTTAGTTTATCACTATCGTCTCGTTTCTCGTAATACTGCTTCCGCAACGGGTTTACCCGTGCCGCTTTCTCGCGCTGGCGGTTGCGGAATACATCAATCGCTACATAAATAGCCTGGCGGAAAGAGTCTTCGCTGGCCAGTCCTTTACCGGCGATGTCATAGGCTGTTCCATGAGCCGGAGAGGTACGTACAACCGGCAGTCCGGCGGTATAGTTCACACCGTCTTCCATAGCCAGGGCTTTGAACGGAGCCAGTCCCTGATCATGATACATAGCAAGGATTCCGTCAAAGTGAGTATAATTGCCCGAACCCATAAAACCGTCCGCAGCATAAGGACCGTAACAGATGATCCCTTTCTCTTCCATTTCTTTCATGGCAGGGATAATGATTTCCTGTTCTTCCATACCCAGCAGTCCGCCGTCTCCTGCATGAGGATTCAGTGAAAGCACTGCAATACGGGGCGCACCGATACCGAAATCCTGTTTCAGACAACGATGGAAAATCATCAGCTTTTCCTGAATCAGTTCCTTGGTGATTGTTGTAGCAATCTCCCTTACTGGAATATGCGTCGTTACTAAAGCCACACGAAAATCGTTTTTCATCAGGATCATCAGTGACTTGTTTCCATTGCCCAGACGTTCTTCAATATACTCCGTATGCCCGGGGAAAGAGAACTCTTCCGACTGAATGGTATGTTTGTTGATCGGAGCTGTCACAATGACGTCGATCAGCCCCTCACGATACTCTTCTATGGCACGCTCCAAAGCACCCAATGCAGCCTTACCTGCTTCGGGATCGGGTTTGGAGAATTCCACTTTCACTTCGTCATCTGTACAGTTCACTACACTCAGACGGTTGTATCCGGCTTCGGAAGCAGTGTTGACAATGCTGAAATTAGCCTGTACATCCAGTGCTTTACGATGGTAAGCCGCTACTTTAGGTGAACCGTAGATAATCGGAGTACATAGCTCAAGCATGGTAGGGTCTGAGAATGTCTTCAAGATCACTTCATAACCTACCCCGTTGATATCTCCTTGGGTAATGCCGATTCTTATTTTGTTTTCTTCCATGTTTTTTATTTATTAGTTGGTTCCGCTTCTTTGGTTACCCCCAGTGGAATCTGGCTCTGCTGACCTTCTTGCGGAAGTTTCAGCGTATAAAGAGATGCTTCCATCTGGCGAACCAGATTGCGTTTCATTTTATCGGGTGAATATACAAATATTTCTGCTGTAATAATACGTTGGTTCTTCTGATCCAGACGAGTATGGGAAACGAACGGGCCACCCATGAAGTCACCCTTCATGCGCCACAATCCACGAGCTTCCATCGTGTAGTCATTGTGCACGTTGATCGGACGAACATCGGTCAGTAACGAGTCTGTCGACATATATACGCCTTCTTTATATCCGGGGATATTGGCTTTCATCACAGAATCGCGCTTATGAACAAAGTATTCTTTGGTGAATGTATCCTTGTCAGTATAAGGATAAGAATACATCACGAAATTGCGATCCGCGCTGCCTGTATTGGTAGATGCCCAGAAGAAGTCCTCTCCTGTCTTGGAGTTATTCAGTTCGGAAGGTATCCAGATATCGCAGCCAAACAGACTATCTACCTTATTTGAGATAAAGTTGTTGTGCTTTTCCTCCAGCAAAGTAATCTGACGGTTCATTTCAGCGCGAGTGAAGAAGTCGATAATCGTCTGCTTGTTTTCTTCGACAAACTTCTCAAACACTTCTTCGTTCGGAGCCTGAATGGTCAGTATCATCTGTGGAGAAGCATAAACGTCTTTCGCATACTTGAAAGTACCTTTGGTATAAATATCTTTTATATCTACTATCACAATATTACGGATCAACTTCAGCGTAGAATCATAGTCCTTCGGTGAAGTATACATAATCCGGAAAGAAGGTTCCGACTGGGGCAGTCCCGGCATGTCAGAATCAAGCACATCATGCAAGGCCCTTCCGGCGGCACGGTCCCACACTCCCGCATCTACTACAACCAACAGTTCATACGGACGACCGCTAGAGGTATGATTCCCCTTTAATCCACAAGAAGCAACTACGAAGGCTACCAGAGCCATGCTTAAATAAAAAAAGTACTTTTTCATGATGTTCGATTTTTATATTAACTTTTATTATTTTCCTCCTGTTTCGCAGTCGACAGCATACCGCATGCCGCAAAAATATCCTCTCCCCGCGAAGCACGAATGGTAGTGAAAAGCCCGTGCGTGGTCAGATAGTCACGGAAACGGGTCATTGTATCCATATCGGCTCCTTCAAGGGCTACTCCCGGAATAGAATGGAAACGGATCAGGTTAATCCGGCAATCCAGTCCGCGAAGCAGTTTGAGTAACTCCTTGGCATAAACTTGCGAATCATTAAGCCCCTTAAAAACAATATACTCAAACGAAAGTCGACGCTGTTTGCTAAAATCATAGTTTTTTAACAGTTCCACCATTTCCGTGATAGAAAAGGCTTTCTCCGCCGGCATCAGTTCCGCACGCTGGGCGGTCACCGGAGAATGCAGGCTGATGGCAAGGTGACAGTCGCTTTCTTCGATAAAGCGCCGCAATCCTTTCCGCAATCCGACAGTTGAAACGGTAATCCGCTTCGGACTCCATGCATAACCATAGGACCCAGTCAGTATGTCCAATGCCTTCAACACCTCTTCCAGATTATCGAGCGGTTCGCCCATTCCCATCATGACGACATTCGTCAGTTTGTCCCGTTCCGGCAAGGAGTGAATCTGATTGATAATCTGATGGGCGGTCAGGTTGGCAGAGTAGCCTTGTTTCCCGGTCATACAGAACTTGCAGTTCATTTTGCAGCCTACCTGCGAAGAAATGCATAAAGTCGCCCGTTCATCATCCGGAATATACACCGACTCCACAAAATGATTCTCGCCCACAGGGTACAGGTATTTCACCGTACCGTCTACAGAGCGCATTTCCTCCACCGGAGCTTCAGCTCCTACCTCATAGTTCTGCTTCAGTAACTCCCGGTATTTCAACGACAAGTTAGTCATTTCATCAATCGAAGTCACCTTCTTATCATAAAGCCAGGATGCAATCTGTTTGGCTGCAAAGCCCGGCATTCCCAGACGTTTCACCAGTGACTGCAGCTCTATAAGCGTCATTCCTAAGAGGGGATATTTAGACATCATTCTTTCTGTTCATGGTTTATATTTGCAAATGTAAGGAAATAAAGTCGATTTCCGTATAGCAAGGATGTAAAAGTTAGCAAAAAAGGTCGTTCCAAAGCATGGAACGACCTTTTGCAGTTATCGTTTTTACGACTAATCTTAGAAGAACAGGTAACGTGTATCCTTCACTTTTCCTTTCAGATACAGGTCGTTCATCAGACGGCTTGCGAAGCGTGCGTGCATGTTAGCCAATGTAGCTTCTTCATCTTTAGCGTTGAAAGTATCGCTCAGTTTGTCTTTGCCATACATCTGAAGCACAAATACACCGGCATTACCTTTGATCGGAGCGCTCAGTTTATTCATTTCAGCCACAGAAGCATAAGCACCTACCAACGGTTCGCTGCTGCGCAATGCAGAAACATAAGCGGGAGCGGCAAATGTAACCAGCTTCAAAGAATCGCTGACTGCGCCGGACATAGCCTTGTACTGGTCGAGAGAAGTTGCATTGGCAGCCTTCATGTCAGCCATGATCTTTTCGGCTTTCTTATCTTTAACGATTTCAGCTCTCAACTGATCCTGTACAGCTTTCAGCGGACGATATCCTTCCGGAGTAACACCAACCAGAGCTACTGCAACCATATGGTCGCTTTCGCCACATTCATACAAACCGGAGACATCACCCGGTTTAGCGGAAAATGCCCATCTCAATGCTTCTTTAGTACCTCTTACACCACCGATAGTATGTTCTGAGCTATACAAGTCTCTTCTGTCAAGCAGTTTGTATCCGGCTTCTTCAGCGTTAGCGATCATCTTTTCAGCAGTAGGATTGGCAGCGATGAACTGGCTGAAATCATTGTAAGCACGGTTATAAGTTTCTTTGCTGAATTCAACTTCACGTTTCACAACAGCTACTTTATATTTATCCTTCACAGCTTTCTTGTTAGTCACTTGCAGGATTACATTAGCTTGTCCCAACGGCAGGTTTACTACTTCGTTCACGCCTGTATTATTGATAGCAGAGATAAACTTCAGGTTGTCACCATCGATCTGTGCGCCTTCATACTGTGCAGAGCTCATCCAGTTAGTCTCACCCGTCTGACCGTATTTCTTAGCCAGATCTGCGAAGTTAGCACCGCCTTTGATAGCAGTATAGATACTGTCCGCCAAGGCTTTTGTCTTCAAAGCGTCTTCTGCAAACACCTGAATCTGACGGAACTCGATTGAGTCGGCAGCAGCTGTTTTTGCAACCACTTTGAATGAATTGATAGTATTGTCGGCACCATTATAGTACGGACCATAAACAGAACCAACGGATGCAGAGTCCAGACGGGCAACTACATCTGACGGGAAAGCTGTTTTATTATAGAACAAGTCTACATAAGGAGCTTCCGAGCCTACAGAACGGATAAAAGAAGTATAGTCATCTGTTGTAGTAGCCAGCTGTGCAGTAGCTTCGTCTACTTCCTGCTGGATAGCAGCTCTGTCTTCCGCACTTGCAGTCACCTGAACATCAATGTACTTGATATCACGGCTTTCCTGATATTGCTTGAACTGTTCTTTTTTCTTGTTATAAAGGTCTTTCAGTTCCGATTCTTTCACAACGATTGTAGAATCTACTATAGAAGAATAAGGAACGGCAGCCATCAACAAGTCATATTGATTCACTCTTGCGTCAAAAGCGTCCTGTGCTTCTACCGGGTTAGAGAGAAGCGCTTTTGCTACCAATGCCTGATATTTCTCTGCCAGGCGGCTCTGAACCAATGTCTTCTGGATGAATGACCAGTATTTGTACATGTTGTTGTACTGTTCTGCATACTGAGCCGGCATCTGAGATTCGTTCATTTTAGCGTAATCTACCAGGAACTTATTGAGCATATCCTTATCGAAAGCACCGGTCTGCGGGTTGCGGAAAGGAGTCTGTTGCAACAACGGATGCACGCCTGCTTTCAGGATATCCTGAATTTCAGCAGCAGAAACTGTCAGTCCCAATGCTTTTGCTTCTTTCTCAACCAGTTTGTTATTAACGTAGGAACGCCATACTTCGTCGCGCACCTGATTGGTCTGTTCGTCGTTCAGTGCAGTCACTCCACGGGAGAGTTTTATCACTTCGGTATATTCTTCTACCAGATTCTGATACTCTTGAGCGGAAAGAGCATCTCCGTTCACCTCACCTACGTCATGTGCCTGGTGCGGTTGCATCACCTTCCACGCGTCACCCGCGATGAAAGCAAACAGCGCCAAACCGATAACAATCACCAATAGAGGTCCTTTCGACCTAATGTTTTGTAATGTTGCCATTTTGATTAATACGATTTATGTTTATTATTATTTCTTTCTATTGTCATTTTAGCGCACGAAGATACAAAAAATGCTAATATGCTTCTATTTATTAGCTAAAAATTTCACGGTTATCGCCATTATTCCATGACTTTTAAGCGTACAAGTTCTATTTTTGTCGCTGTCACCTTGATTATTTTAAACTGATAACGGCCGACACGTACCAATTCGTGCAGTTTCGGGAAGCTCTGATATTGGTTCAGTATCAATCCGCCTACCGTCAGATAGTCGTCCGATTCGGGCAGATCAAGTCCGAACATTTCATTGACTTTTTCTATCTCCAGACGGGCGGACAAAACATATTCATCTTCGTCAATTTTCTTGCAGATATAGGAAGTATTGTCATGTTCATCTTCTATATCACCAAATATTTCTTCTACCAAATCTTCCAACGACACAATGCCGGATGTACCTCCAAACTCATCTACTACCACGGCAATCGTCCTCTTTTGCAACATAAACAGCTTCATCAGTTTGTGGGCAGACATCGTTTCGGGTACGATCGGCACGTCTTTCACGTTATCACGCCAGTCTTTCGGATCACGAAACATTTCCGACGAATGAATAAAACCGACCACATTATCGATATTTCCGTCATACACAATGATCTTCGAGATCCCGGATTCTATAAAACGACTCTTGAGTTCATCCAGCGAAGTAGTAAGATCAACCGCAACGACTTCGGTACGTGGAACGATACAGTCACGTATTTTTATGTTTGAGAAATCAAGTGCATTTTGAAAGATTTTCACTTCCGTATCCAATTCTTCTTCATTCGCAGCATTATCGATGCTACTCTGCACGAAATAGTCCAGATCGACTTTTCCGAAAGCCTTGTCCGAAGCATCCTTATTTACCTTCATACCGAATATACGAAGAAAAAGGCAAGACAAACCGGAAGATAACTTCGAGACAGGATATAAAATGACATAACAAATAAAAAGCGGAATAGCGGCAACATTCAAGACCAGATTGGGATTGATCTTAAACAATGTTTTAGGAAGAAACTCTCCAGTCACCAAAATAATCAGAGTAGAGATGACGGTCTGCGCCAACACCATCAGAAAGTGGTTATCAATAAAACCAGCCAACAGATTATCACCGATGATCTGTGCCATCAATATACCATAGATAACCAATGCTATATTGTTTCCTACCAGCATGGTAGAGATAAATTCGTTCGAGTTCTTGAAAAAGATGGAAAGAATACGGGATGTGATTCCTCCCTTACGTTCCATTTCAAAGCGCAACTTATCTACTGAGACAAACGCGATCTCCATTCCTGAGAAGAAAGCGGAGAAAGCCATAGTGATGAGTAAAGAGATATAAATATTCATAGTTTATTTCACAGAATCTTTTTTCGTCGAATCCGGCGGCAATGCTTTTACTTCCGGTTGAGCAGTTCCCCCATTTTCGTCAACATAGAAAATGCCCTCAATATTCTGAATGACATAAACGGTCATTTGCTGATTGGAGTCAAAACCATGTCCGGTAATTACACGATCCGGCTGCTGGATACGTATAAACTTGTCGGAATAGACTTTTTGAGTTGCTTCGTTCCAATAAAGCAACTCGGTATTGAAACGCTCCCCTTTCCGGTTCTGTATATCTACATTCCCTATCAGTTTCCAGAGTTTCTGCTTATCATAATAATAAGCGGTATCTGCCTTGATGCTGGCTTCAATATTAAAGATAGAATCAAATTGTTCCAGATAAACTCCCTTTTCAAATGCCCAATAGGAAGGTTTCTTGCGGTCGTACACCGTCCATTCTTCTGTATTCACCCGATAACGTGTCACTCCCGAGTCGGATATAAGAGTAGTTACTCCCAGTGTATTCATCACCGGTAATGAATCACGTTCTGTGATGGCGTCGCCCAGCGTATTCTTCTTACCGCCGCAGGAAGAAAATGAAAGAAGCATAACAATTGCCCCGAAGGCAATTGTTATGCTTATGCTTTTATGCAACAAACGGTTACTTCGTTTTCGCAACATAAATTTTATCTAATCGTTGTAGTCTCTCCGATCCAGCCACCGATAGTGATACGGTCGCCTTGTTTGTAACCTAACATAAATAGGTCTTTAGCCTGTGGAGTATGACCGGAATATGTACCAATCAACTTGTTTGCTTCTTCAGCCACACTTGGGTCAACTGCTTTTGCACGTTGCAGTTTATCAATTACAGCGAAGTAAGTACACTTATTCAATGCAGACTCGTCACTCCAGTTAGGACTCATTGCATACAAGTTAGCAATCAGGATATAAGGAGCACCATAGTTCTCGTTGAAGCTAATTGCTTTCTGACAGTATGATCTGGCTTGAGACAATTTCTTAGCAGAAGCCAATACAGCTGCAGCAGCATATGCCTTTTCTGCTTTCTTCACGTTATCAGTTTCCAGTTGGATTGCTTCGTCAAAGAACTTCACAGCACCGTCAATATCACCTTTCTTGAATGCCTGATAAGCACATCCTGTAGCAGCTTCAGCTGTTGGCTCTATCTTATAAGCGTAGAAAGATGCTTGCAGATAAGCTTCGCTTTCTGTACATCTCATCATTTTCATGATATCGATTACTTTTTTCAGATAAGCCAAGTCTGTCTGGTTAGCTTCTACTTTTGGGCCATAGATACTTTGCAGAGATTCGCAATCAGCAGTACCACTGTTTACGAACAAAGCCACGAGGTTATCTTTGATACCCATAAAGTTTTTCTTTTTTGCTTCATTAGTTTCTGCAGCAATAGCAGCGTCAGCATATTCTGAAGCAAGCAGATAATCCTGAATAAATTGTTCTTTATGATTAGGATCAGCTTTCAGTTTATCCAATGACATCTGAAGGAAATAAAAAAGCGTAGCAGCTGCCGATTCGCCTTTCACTGCATTTACAGACTGGCTCAACCATTGATAGGCTTGGTTAGCGTCTACTTTCGGAGCCAAAGCAATATAGTCTACAGCCTTGATACCCAGCGCTTCGTCAGCAGAAGACACTTTAGTTCCTTTTGCAAGGAATTCTTCTGTGTATTTCATACGCAAATCATGCGTATTCATCAATTCATCAAAATACTTCTGATATTCAGGATTATTCTTATCCTTAATCTGAGCCATCAAGCCTTTAAGGATTTTATATCCGTCAGTAAAAGTGTAAAAACGGAGTGTGGGACAATTTTCCAACACAGCTTTCCAGGGAGTATACGCATCTTTAAAATTTCCTGCACGCACAGCCTCATGCGAAATACTACTGTTTGAGTTACAGTTAGACGCATCCTGTGCCACCACAGTGGTTGCTCCAGCCGAAAGGAACAACATAGCCACAAGCGTTTTAATTTTCATTGTATCTAAATTTTAGTTGTTTATATAATATCGTCTATTCTCTCTCTCACTTTTATTACTCTACCCTACGCTTGAAGAACCAACGTTCGTTGAACGTAAGCCCGATACTCACGCGGAAGATATTTTCATTCACCATGTTCGTCTCCAGTCCTTTTACGCGGACAAACTGTCCACTGATACTAAGTATGGAACGCGAACGGGGAACAGGCAGACCGAAACCGGCAGTTACACCATATTCACGTGAAGCCTTTTTCCCATCAATCTTATAATACGGTGTCGTATAATAAGCTCCTAAACGGTATTTTATGTGGGCGAAATAGGAACGTCCTATCAAATTAGGAATGTATTCCGCACCTACTGATATTTTTGTTCGATCACAATAGGTGAAAGTTTCATTAAAGTCCTGACGTACATTCTCGTCACTTGTTACTACGCCAAAATTAGTTTTTGACCATTGCTGTAAGCTATAATCTGCACCAACCGTCAAACGCTTGTCATAGTTATATGTAAATCCGACTCCAAAGGTATTGGGTAATTCAAATGTAGCATCCAGTACATCCTTATATTCAGTTCCATAACTTGAACTAGATGCTCCCATGATTACAATTGACGTATAATCATTATTCAACTTATGTTTAGGAGAATATACAGCACCAATCGTCAAAGAACTCTTTTTATTCAAAGCCTGTGTATACTGTGCACCGAAATCCAATTTATAATCAGAAATCGAGGTTACCATTTTTCGCTGATAGGAATCATAAGAAGATGTTCCCGGATAGAACATTCCTCTTGTACGGGTTATATCTCCCCAAAAATAAGATGCATTCACACCGACAGAGAGATTCTTAAGTACTTTTACACCAGCACCAACGTACATTTGATGCAAACCACCGTCACCGGTAAAACTTCTGCTATATGCCAAACCATTGTCCGTAGTCTGACTATCAGACACCGTATACCCCACATTAGAATATGGCAACAATCCGACACTCATCGCCATCCACGGAGCCAACCGGAACTGCATAGCGAGATAATCGAAACTGGCGTTTTTGGCATTCAACTTCAGGCCACCACCACTAATATTCATATTCTGTAAACTGACACCCCCTTCGAACAGGAACGTCAACGAATCAATGGCCGTATAGGAAGCAGGATTCGTTGGATTGATCTGTGCTCCATCCCTGAGTCCGAAAGCAATTCCACCCATCGCCTTGCTATTTCCGAAACTTTGATCGGACAAGTCGCCATAGCCATATCGTGTGTAAGGAGAGTTTGTATTATTTTGAGCGATTGCCGTTCCGGTAACCATCATGAGCAAAAGCGCCCAAATCGTGTGTTTAAATCCTACCATTATTATAGTTTAAAATTCTATTTAATCCTTTCAACACTAAAAATCTATCTGCAAAGATGGCACTTTTTACGCTGCTATCAAAAGAAAAGTCATCTCCGCCCGTTAAAAAAACCAAAAGTTCAGGATATTTATGCTTCATAGCCTCAATATAACCTGAAATTTCATATTCCATTCCTTTCAGCACCCCTGCACGGATGGCAGTTTCCGTATCCCTTCCCATCGGCAGTTTGCGCCCGTTGGAGTCTATCAGCGGCAAGCGTCCGGTAAACTGGTGAAGCGCTTTATAGCGCATCTGCATGCCGGGAGAAATATTACCGCCATGATATTGTCCTTTCGAGTCAATAAACTCATAAGTGATGCAAGTGCCCGCATCAATGACCAAGATGTCATTATGAGGAAACTGCTCGTTGGCCCCCACTACGGCAGCTATCCGGTCGTATCCCAATGTCTCGGGAGTTTCGTACAGATTACCTACCGGCAGCGGAGTCTCATGATTGAGCCATAACAGAGGGAACGGCAAAGCAGCCAGTTCGGCAAGTATCCGTTCGTTCAAATCGACGACAGTAGCTACAATCCCCCGCTCAATCCGGTATTTGGAGCAAAGAGCCTCCAAGCTATCCAATGATTGATTGGATTCGGTCAACACCTCCACCATCTCACTTCCATTGAAGAGGGCAACTTTCGCTGTCGTATTTCCTATGTCGATAATTAAGTTCAATACTTTTCGTCTTTAGCGGCGCAAAGGTAAAGTAAAAAAAGAAAAGTTGAAGCATACAGAAGGAATTATCTTCTTTTTTCATTTCAAAGACTCACCAAAAAAAGAAAAATCGAACTATATATTTTTAAATATATTGTTTTATTAGTTATTCTTTATTATGGTTCCGCACTGCGTTTCACGAACATTTTTCACAACACAATAAACAACTATAGATCAACCAATTACAAACAACTTAGAGTGTTCCGCTATGCGTTTCACTTTCTTGTAATGAAAATTCCTCCAAACAGAGGCTCTATTTACCCTAATCAGAGCCTCTGATTGGGTGAAATAGAGCCTCTGTTCTGATAAAACGGAGCCTCTGTTTCTACAATCCAACTATTCTTCGTATATTCGCCACCAAAATAATAAACGGGCATTTCTGATGAAACGGACAATTCTATATCCATTACTGACTCTTTATCTGCTTATCTTTTCAAACGGACAAGCCATAGCTTCTGACAACGACTCCATCCGCCTCAGTCTGCTGACTTGCGCACCCGGTGAAGAAATCTACTCCCTGTTCGGACATACAGCCATCCGCTACGAAGATCCGGTCAACGGAATAGATGCCGTATTCAACTATGGACTATTCAGCTTCAATACTCCCAACTTCATCCTCCGTTTTTCACTCGGTGAGACAGACTACCAGCTGGGAGCTACCGACTACGCCCATTTCGCGGCGGAATATGCCTTCGACGGGCGCAGCGTCTGGCAACAGACACTCAACCTGAGCAAAGAAGAAAAAGCGGAACTCATCCGACTGCTACAGAAAAACTATCTTCCCGAAAACAGAGTTTACCGGTATAATTTCTTTTATGACAACTGCGCTACACGCCCGCGCGATAAAATAGAGGAAAGCATTGACGGAAAGGTAATATATCCCGCAGAGCCGCAAGACGGTTCGCTATCTTTCCGCGATATCGTACATCAATACTGCAAAGGCCATCCGTGGGCCCGCTTCGGCATCGACCTCTGCATTGGCAGCGAAGCAGACCGCCCCATCACGCAACGCCAAATGATGTTTGCCCCCTTTTACCTGATGGATGCTTTCGCAGGCGCCCAAATCGTCCATGATTCGGTTCAGCGTCCGCTCGTATCCGGCAAGGAGCTGATCGTAGACGCCCTTCCCGAGGAAGAAGAAGGCGGTTGGATGCCCACCCCGTTCCAATGTTCCCTCCTGCTTTTTATACTTACCGCTGCTGCTACTATCTACAGCATCCGCAAAAGGACAGGACTCTGGGGTGTCGACCTTATTTTATTCGGTGCCGCAGGCATCGTGGGCTGTGTGCTGGCCTTCCTCGCCCTATTCTCCGAACATCCGGCTGTCAGTTCCAATTTCTTATTGCTGGTATTCCATCCGGGACAGCTTCTGCTCCTTCCATACATCATTTATTGTGTCCGAAAAGGAAAGAAATGCTGGTATTTGACGCTGAATTTGGTCGTTTTAACACTTTTTATGGTGCTTTTTCCGCTAATTCCGCAGAGATTTGACTTAGCTGTTGTACCTTTGGCACTCTGTTTGCTGATACGTTCAGCGAGCAATTTGATATTGACCTCTAAAAAGAAATAATGAAAGGACTACTAACTTCCCTGATTACCGTACTGACCTTCACCGGGCTACAAGCTCAGTCGTTGCCTACTGCCCCTAAACTTGTGGTAGGACTCACGATTGACCAGTTGCGTACGGACTATCTGGAAGCTTTTTCGTCGCTCTACGGCGAGAGAGGCTTCAAACGCCTCTGGAAAGAGGGAAGAGTATTCCACAATGCAGAATATACATTCAGCGGTGTAGACCGTGCCTCTGCCATGGCAGCCATCTACAGCGGATCGACACCTTCCGTCAACGGGATCATTTCCAACCGATGGATGGATGTAGCCACCCTACGCCCTGTCAACAGTACGGACGATGCGGCCTTCATGGGTTATTACACCGATCAGACCTGTGCCCCTACCAAATTATTAACCTCTACCATTGCCGACGAACTGAAAATAGCGACACAAGGCAAAGGTATCGTATACGCCATCGCCCCTTTCTGCGACGCAGCCATTTTCGCTGCCGGACATGCAGGAAACGGAGCGTTCTGGATCAATCCCACGACCGGAAAATGGAGCGGAACGACCTATTATGGCGAATTCCCCTGGTGGGCAAGCCAATATAACGACCGTCAGGCCATCGACTCCCGCATCTCCAGCGTCACATGGGAACCGGTTTTCCCACGTGGTATGTACACTTTCCTGCCAGATTGGCGGGACGTAGTGTTCAAATATAAATTTGACGACGACCGCAACAATAAGTTCCGCCGTTTCATCACCAGCCCGTTCGTCAACGATGAAGTAAATGCCCTCGCAGAAGAAGCAATCGGCAAAGGTTCGGTCGGCATGGATGACATTACTGACTTATTGGCACTTACTTATTATGCAGGCAACTATGCGCACAAGTCCGTACAAGAGTGTGCCATGGAAATACAGGACACTTATGTACGCCTCGACCGCAGCATCGCCAACCTGCTTGACCTGCTCGACAAGAAAGTAGGCTTGCAGAATGTGCTTATCTTCGTCACTTCCACCGGATATACGGACAGCGAATCGACGGATTCGGGACTGTACAAAATACCGACCGGAGAGTTTCACCTCAACCGCTGCACCGCCTTGCTGAACATGTTTCTGATGGCCACTTACGGTGAAGGAAAATATGTAGAAGCCTATCACGACCAGCAAATCTATCTGAACCACAAGTTACTGGAACAAAAGCAACTGAACCTGACAGAAGTGCAGGAAAAGTCTGCCGACTTCCTGATGCAGTTCAGCGGAGTAAATGAGGCATATTCCGCCCACCGACTTCTCCTGGGTTCATGGACTCCGGAAATATACAGAATACGCAACGGCTATCACCGCAAGCGTTCCGGCGACCTCGTGATCGACGTGTTGCCGGGATGGACTATCGTCAGCGAAAACGGCAACGAGAACAAGGTGGTACGTCATTCCTATATCCCCGCACCGCTGATCTTCATGGGTCACTCCGTGAAACCGGCCATCATTCAGACACCTGTAACAATCGACCATATTGCGCCTACACTGGCTCATTTCATGCGTATACGGGCTCCCAATGCTTCTTCTTCGGCTCCTATTACCGATCTTCGGTAAAAGATTCCTCACAAAAACCATGCGAAAAACATAAATAAATCAGCATTTTAATGTAACTTTGCGCGGATTTATATATGGAAAAAGCACCGTGCAGACAATCAAGAAATAATAATAAACTAAATAATACAACATGGGATTTAATGAATTTTTAAGCTCGATTTTCGGAAACAAATCCACACGAGACATGAAAGAAATCAAACCCTGGGTAGAAAAGATCAAAGCTGCCTACCCGGAGATTGAAGCACTGGACAACGATGCCCTCCGTGCCAAAACGGAAGAACTCAAAAAATACATCCGCGAATCGGCTACTGACGAACGCGCTAAAGTGGAAGAACTTAAAGCGAGCATCGAAAGCACCGAACTGGAAGACCGCGAAGAAGTCTTTGCACAAATAGATAAGATAGAGAAAGAAATTCTCGAAAAATACGAGAAAGCACTGGAAGAAGTATTGCCCGTAGCTTTCTCTATCGTCAAAGCAACTGCCAAACGATTTACGGAAAACGAAGAAATCGTAGTAACCGCGACTGAATTCGACCGCCATCTGGCTGCCACCAAAGACTTTGTACGCATTGAAGGCGACAAGGCCATCTACCAGAACCACTGGAATGCCGGCGGCAATGATACGGTATGGAACATGATTCATTACGACGTTCAGCTGTTCGGTGGTGTCGTTCTGCACAAAGGTAAGATTGCGGAAATGGCAACCGGTGAAGGTAAAACTCTCGTTGCTACCCTTCCGGTATTCCTGAACGCGCTGACCGGAAACGGTGTGCATGTAGTAACCGTGAACGACTACCTTGCCAAACGTGACTCCGAATGGATGGGCCCGCTTTATATGTTCCACGGTTTGAGCGTAGATTGCATCGACCGCCATCAGCCGAACTCCGACGCCCGTCGTCAGGCATACCTTGCCGACATCACGTTCGGTACCAACAATGAATTCGGTTTCGACTACCTGCGTGACAACATGGCTATCAGCCCGAAAGACCTTGTTCAACGCCAGCACAACTACGCCATCGTCGATGAGGTTGACTCGGTATTGATTGACGATGCCCGTACTCCGCTGATTATTTCCGGTCCGGTGCCGAAGGGCGACGACCAACTGTTCGAACAGCTCCGTCCGCTGGTAGAACGTCTGGTAGAAGCTCAAAAAGTATTGGCAACCAAATACCTTTCCGAAGCCAAACGACTGATTGCCTCCAACGACAAGAAGGAAGTGGAAGAAGGATTCCTTGCCCTTTATCGTAGCCACAAGTGTCTTCCGAAGAATAAGGCATTGATCAAGTTCCTCAGTGAACAGGGTATCAAAGCCGGCATGCTGAAGACCGAAGAAATCTACATGGAGCAGAACAACAAGCGTATGCACGAAGTGACCGAACCGTTGTACTTCGTCATCGAAGAAAAACTGAACAGCGTAGACCTCACAGATAAAGGTATCGACCTGATCACCGGTAACTCCGAAGACCCGACATTGTTCGTGCTGCCGGATATCGCCGCACAACTCTCCGAACTGGAAAATCAAAACCTGACCAACGAACAACTGCTGGAAAAGAAAGATGAGCTGCTGACTAACTACGCCATCAAATCGGAGCGCGTACACACCATCAACCAGTTGCTGAAGGCTTACACCATGTTCGAGAAAGATGACGAATATGTTGTGATCGACGGACAGGTGAAGATTGTAGACGAGCAGACCGGACGTATCATGGAAGGCCGCCGCTACTCCGACGGATTGCACCAGGCTATCGAAGCGAAAGAACGTGTGAAAGTAGAAGCCGCAACGCAGACATTCGCAACGATCACTTTGCAGAACTACTTCCGTATGTATCACAAGCTGTCCGGTATGACCGGTACTGCCGAAACGGAAGCAGGCGAACTTTGGGACATCTACAAATTGGATGTAGTCGTTATCCCGACTAACCGCCCGATCGCAAGGAAGGATATGAACGACCGCGTTTACAAAACCAAACGCGAAAAGTATAAAGCCGTTATCGAAGAAATCGAAAAACTAGTGCAGGCAGGACGTCCGGTACTGGTAGGTACGACTTCGGTAGAAATCTCCGAAATGCTGAGCAAAATGCTTACCATGCGTAAGATCGAACATAGCGTACTGAATGCGAAGTTGCACCAGAAAGAAGCTGAAATTGTTGCAAAAGCCGGTTTCAGCTGTGCAGTGACCATCGCTACCAATATGGCAGGTCGTGGTACCGACATCAAGCTGAGCCCGGAAGTAAAAGCCGCAGGCGGTTTGGCCATCATCGGTACGGAACGTCACGAATCCCGTCGTGTAGACCGCCAGTTGCGTGGTCGTGCAGGACGTCAGGGTGACCCGGGTTCTTCTGTATTCTTCGTGTCACTGGAAGATGACTTGATGCGTCTGTTCTCTTCCGACCGTATTGCCAGTGTAATGGACAAACTCGGTTTCCAGGAAGGCGAAATGATCGAGCACAAGATGATCTCCAACTCTATCGAGCGTGCACAGAAGAAGGTGGAAGAAAACAACTTCGGTATCCGTAAACGTCTGTTGGAATATGACGACGTGATGAACAAGCAACGTACTGTTGTTTATACCAAACGCCGCCACGCCCTGATGGGTGAACGTATCGGTATGGATATCGTTAATATGATCTGGGACCGTTGCGCGAATGCGATCGAGAACAATGACTACGAAGGCTGTCAGATGGAACTGCTCCAGACATTGGCTATGGAAACTCCGTTCACCGAAGAAGAATTCCGTAATGAAAAGAAGGACACATTGGCAGAAAAGACATTCAACATTGCCATGGAAAACTTCAAACGCAAAACGGAACGCCTGGCACAAATCGCTAATCCGGTCATCAAACAAGTATACGAAAACCAGGGACATATGTACGAAAACATTCTGATTCCTATCACAGACGGAAAACGGATGTATAACATCTCCTGTAATCTGAAAGCGGCTTACGAGTCCGAATCAAAGGAGGTGGTGAAAGCTTTCGAAAAGTCTATCCTGCTGCACGTTATCGACGAAGCATGGAAAGAAAACCTGCGTGAGCTGGATGAGTTGAAACACTCTGTTCAGAACGCAAGCTACGAACAGAAAGACCCGCTGTTGATCTACAAACTGGAATCCGTAACACTGTTTGACGCTATGGTGAACAAGATCAATAACCAGACTATCTCCATTCTGATGCGCGGACAGATCCCTGTACAGGAAGCTCCGGCAGACGAACAACAGCCACGCCGCGTAGAAGTACGCCAGGCTGCTCCCGAGCAACGTCAGGATATGAGCAAGTATCGTGAACAGAAACAAGACCTCAGTGATCCGAACCAGCAGGCTGCTGCCAGTCAGGATACTCGCGAGCAACAAAAACGCGAACCGATCCGTGCGGAAAAGACGGTAGGACGCAATGATCCTTGCCCATGCGGAAGCGGTAAGAAATATAAAAACTGCCACGGACAGAATGCTTAACAGCAGTCCGATGTAAGATTATAATCTAAAAGAAAGCCTCAAACGGTTAAAAACTGTTTGAGGCTTTCTTTTATTCATCCAAAATAGTACTTTTGCTTAAACTACTAAAGATATCAAGACTATGGCAAAATTCTATTCACTGGCATTTGTTTCTCTGCTACTGTTGGCACTCGGCAGCTGTCAGAGCCTGGAGCAGATTTCTATTGACTATATGCAGCCCGGAGATATGACTTTCCCTTCTCAACTCCGTAAAGTGGCTATCGTGAATAACACCAGCACCGAACCGGATAACAAGCTGATCACACAGACCGAAAAGCCGAAAGAAAACGTACCCGAAATAAGCCACGCCACAGCGTATGCCAATGGTAATGTTAAGATTGCAGCTGAATCGCTGGCGGAAGAAATCGCGCATCAGAACTATTTTGATGTAGTGGTGATCTGTGATTCCGCTTTACGGGCCAATGACAAGTTTCCTCGTGAAAGTACACTGAGTCAGGAGGAAGTCCAACAGCTGACATCAGACTTGGGAGTGGACTGTATCATCGCAATGGAAAACCTGCAATTCAAAGCGACCAAAACGGTTCGTTATATCCGTGATTTTAACTGCTACCTGGGGACAGTGGATGTAAAAGCCTACCCGACGGTGAAGGTATACCTGCCCTCGCGCAGCAAACCGATGACTACGCTACACCCCACCGACAGTATCTTTTGGGAAGAATACGGAGGATCGGTAACAGAAACATTTGCACACATGATACCTGATGCACAGATGTTACGGGAAGCTTCTGAATTTGCAGGGACTATCCCTGTCAAACAGTTACTCCCTTTCTGGAAAACAGGCAAACGATACTTGTACACCGGTGGCTCCGTACAGATGCGTGACGCGGCAATCTTTGTCCGTGAAAATTCATGGGACAGAGCTTTCGAACTTTGGGAACAAGTGTACAACGGAACCAAGAAGGAAAAGAAAAAGATGAAAGCTGCCCTCAATATCGCTGTTTATTATGAGATGAAGGACAGCTTGGCAAAAGCAGAAGAATGGGCAGTCAAAGCACAGCAACTTGCCCAAAAAGTAGATAAGAAAAACATTCCCGAAAATGCGGCGTACGCCACCATTGACGATATACCGAATTACTACCTTACAACCCTTTATGCAAATGAATTAAAGGAACGTAACAGTCAATTGCCCAAGCTAAAAATGCAAATGGAGCGATTTAATGATGATTTTTAAGGAAATCATGCATTGATTATTATTTTTTTTATACCTTTGAGGTAACAAAAAGGAAGAACCTATGAAACTGAGCCAACAATCTCTGTCTACCATCGAATCGGCTATCCAAAAGGCAGCCGGCAAATATGTATGTGGCTGCGACCAGACAGCCGTAACAGATATTCATTTACAACCGGACCAAACATCGGGACAACTCACTATTTATAACGACGATGACGAGGAATTGGCTAATGTAATGATTGAAGAGTGGGCAACTTACGATGGAGATGATTTCATGGAAAATGTAGAGCCCAACCTGAAAAGTATCCTTTGCAGAATGAAAGATGCAGGAGACTTCGATAAAGTAACAATATTAAAGCCTTATTCATTCGTACTGGTAGATGAAGATAAGGAAACAGTTGCAGAATTGTTGCTGATAGATGACGATACATTGCTTGTGGATGACGAACTGCTGAAAGGACTGGATAAAGAACTGGACGAGTTTCTGAAAAATTTGTTGGAGAAATAAATATGTTCGATTGCCCGGCATGCCCTCGCTGAAGCAATTATCATTTATAAAAAGAATAATCGGAAGTAAAAGGTATTCCCCTGTTTACTTCCGATTATTCTTTTTTCGTTTTATATGATTCGTACAAACCCAAGTTTCCCTATCAGGAGTGACTAAAAAGTCGGTAGTGCCTTAAATGGGAATGACTAAAAGTCGGTAGTATCTAAAACTCCCCTCCTTCGGGAAGGAGGGGTGGCTGAAAGCCGGGGTGGTAGGTAAAACAAGGTTGTATCTAATTTACTATGAATGAAAGAATTGCGTATTCACCTACCACCTCCCCCTGCGGGTACTCCTCCTTCCCGAAGGAGGAGAATTAAAATACTATCGACTTTTAGTCACTCCCATTTAAGGCACTACCGACTTTTTAGTCAGCCCTCTAGCTGAAAGCCGAAGCAGTGTAGGTAGATAAATTACTTTGCTTCAATCGCTGTCCGATAAACAGATTTTGCCGTTTCAATTACAGTTTGTGACTTATTATCCGATGAATCAGCTGTTTTGTTTTTCTCCGCCCATGCTTTCTCCATACCATAGAAATTAATCGGTTCTTCCGCTGATTGGTCAAGTTTGCCGTCCAACTCCCGTTGTTTCTGCTCAAAGAAAGTTTTCCAACGTTGATAATACAAGTCTTTCAAAATCCCGCTCCACTCCCGATGGGAATAATCATGCAGACCTCCCTGATTGGCAGCTATACTGTCTCCCCAGACCGTGATCAGCGCAGAAGCATTCCATTCGTAAAGTTTCTTTTCTTCTTCCGTGGTTCCCAGAGAACGTGCGGCATTCAGCCATGAAGACACCGAGAACTCCTTTCGGATGGACAACAAATTGTCCTGAGCTAATATTAACTCCAAAAACTGTTGTGTCTGTTTCCCGAAGCTATCCCTATCTTTCCGGTCATAACTCTGAGAAATTTCTTCAAGCAGCACATTCCCCTTATCTGCCAGGCTCTGACGCACCACGTCCACCAAATCATATTCAAAGTTATTATTTCCCTTGTACTGATCTGCAACAGAAAGTAACAAGCGGGCTGCCTTTGCCGTTGAATCAGGTGAATAGAATAACTTGGCATATCCCCATGTCGATGTTCTGTCCAGATGAAATCCCGGACGGGCACACAACAAGGATTCGACTGTCCCTTCCCCCTGATAATTCTTCGGAGCATTGTAAACTGTATGTTCCAGCGCACGCCATGCTTCCGCTACTTCCGGTGACAAATCATTTCCATACCGTGCTTTCAGATACGCTTGCAGCCATTCATCCGGTGAAAAACGTTCTTCCCGCCAGGGAAGCTCATACAGCAATTCAAACATCACCGGATTATTCTCGATTCCTTCCGGAGTAGCTCCTACCCCCCGCAGGTTTTTCCCGTTGACATGTGCACAGGCGTTATAATATCCATTCACCAGTTGCTCCATCCGCCCGTGCAGACCGACATTACCGCCAAAATTAAGCAACATACAATAGAGCCAGTCATGCTTGCCGAAACCTTTCTCCCGATACCACATCGACTCCGGATCACCCCATTGCGGAAGTTTCTCACTATACAAATCCAGTACCAGCAAATCACCGGAATCGAGCGTACTGACCATCGCTTCCCGCGGATTCGCCTGCCATGCCTGCATCACCCACACAGCCTCCGGATTCGCTTTCTTCATAGCACTCATAATAGAAGTTCCCGCCTTTGCCAAGTCTACTCCTTCCGTATTTCCTCCTTCATGAAAGGGGTCCATACTGTAATACTTTGCTTTTCCGTACAGTTTCTCCAACTCCTCATAATACATGGCAGCAAATGAATCGAAATGTTCATCTTCCGTAGAAAGAAAGGCCGGACGAGGGAAACCGCACCATTTACCGGGATCGGCAATCTGATACCCCAGTTTCTCGCCGATATTACGGGGGACCATTCCTGCATATCCGGGGAATACCGGTTCAATGCCCAGCTCCCTCATTCGGGTAATGATCTTCTTTTGCAGTGCTTCCTGTTGCCGATACCAACTGTCGGGATTCGGTCCGCCCCATCCTTCCAGATTATTCATCTGCCACCATGCCATAAAGGCAGGACCGGAAATAAACTCATTGATCTCCTCCGTCGTATATCCGATACGCTTCAGCAGATTATACCAGACAACCTCCATCCCTGTTATACTCAAAGGCATATTGATGCCGTGCATCGCCATCCAGTCTATTTCTTTCTCCCAGCGCTCCCAGTCCCAGAAAGCCATGGAGTAGGAATAGGTACAGTAATTCAGGTAATATCGATTCTTCATAGCCGTCGCCTGTCGGATTTTCTTTTGAGGCAGAGGCAGTACTTCCGACAATTTCTGCGAGGGATTATTCCACGAAAGATGAATACCTGCCACGTATTTCAGGTACCAATTCAAGCCCGTAGCCAGTGAAAGATCGGAGTTCCCGGTTATCAGTACTTTGCCATCCTTGGAGTCTATCTCAAAGTAGTCCTTTGCCGGATCGGCTTCATCAGTAACCAACCGGAAAAGGATTTGACCTTTCGACGTATTCTCCGTCACACGTGCTGCCAATGAATCGATTGGAGCAGACGTGGACTGGCAACTTGTATACATAACAACAGAACCAAATAATAAAAGTAATAGAAGACGCATGTTCATAGTCATTATTTTTTTAAGGGTCATCAAATGTGTTTGAGCGTTTGAACCCCTAAATATATTTCAAATTTCCGATTACTGAAAATAAAATGTAGTTCTTTTATACTGATACACATTAAATAACCTCCAATATATGAAAAGTCGGAAATATTCGGTTGACTCACCGACTGTTTCCGACGGATAGCATTGGCTCTAATAAAGAAAGAAGATGTGTCAAACAGTTATTTGCACATCTTCTTTCAATTTGTGTTTCAGTTAATTATTACTCCCATCCCGGATTATTGGGGGCCAGTTCTGGGTTTAATGCGATTTCATTAGTAGGCACCTGATACAGATAATACTTATCTAACCAACCTTTACCTGCTACCAAAGGATCATTATACATATAGATAAAACCTTCTTTCTTTCCTGTCGTATCGGCGTATCCCTTTTCAAGATCAACAAACTGTCCGGAGTCGCCAATCTGCTCTTTAGTAGCCCATTGACCGTACTGTATCTTATTGATAAACCAAGGTGCCTTTTTCCAACGACGCACATCGTAGAATCCAAATCCTTCACCCATCAATTCTACCATGCGCTCGCGACGAATCTCCCACAATACAGGGTCTACGGTCTGGTCGCGCTTCGGATCAAATCCGGCATTTATCTCGGCCACTTTCATATGGGCAACTCCCACCCGATCGCGTAACTTATTGATAGTAAGATCAGCAACAGTCTGATTGAAGCCCTCGGCACCTGTACCACCTTTTTCAAATTTAGCCTCAGCATAATTCAACATCACTTCATCAATCTTGAACAAAGGTACATCTGAGGTCCCTTCATTCTCTTTCGAATTGTCCCATACATTATAGTATCTGTACACATAGTTACCGCTACGGGCTACGAGGAAACCTTGTCCGCCATTGTTGGTGAAGAAGTGAGGCATTCCTTTCAATATAGCAGCAGACCAGTTCATCAATGGGAACACTTTATGTTTACCGGCTTCCCCATTTCCGCCCCCGAAACCTGTGTAACGGGTAATGCCCATGATATCCATAAACTCACGGTCCTTGGGATCAGAAGTATACTCCCAACTGGTATTATCGGCACTTGGGATCACCTTATAAGGGGGAGCTACAGTCTCCAGCAGACGAAGGTCACGATTGCGGAAAGTAGCATTCATACTATTATCCCCGTCCTGCGACCATTCATATTCCGAGCTGTTATGAATCGTTTTACCATCTTTACAAAGATACATATCGATGATGTGTTGCGGCATTTCCACATTATGGGTGGATGTCCGTTCAACATGAGTCAGTACATAATTAGTCAGTTCTTTTTCTACATATTCCTTATACAGAATGATGCCTTTCATTCCTTTCAGGTCAGATGTCAGCATCTCTCCCCAATCACTGTTCAGTTCGGGATAAGAATCCATCAGCTTCTTGGAATAAGTGATACAAGCATCAAAGTACTTATCTTCGTCCCCCAAAGCATGATATTTACGCCATGTACCTTCAAAAAGGCAGAAACGGGAAAGAAGAGCACGGACAACATGCACATTGATCGTATTTTCACCGTCACCTTCTTCTTTTATATGCTCTTCAGCGTATATCAAATCGTTCAATACATGATCGGCAACTTCTTTGCGAGGTGTACGGGGACCATATGCTATTTCCTTATCCGAATCACCCAGTACACGATCTACCCAAGGCACATCACCAAAACGAGCTATCAGTTCCGAGTAATAATAGGCACGGAAAAAATATCCCACCGAACGCCAATGTTCCTTGTCCGCATCCGTCATCCCTGAGTTATCGATATTTGCCAACATGACATTAACCCGATAGACGAAACTGAATGCCCATCCATTGCCCGATGACGAACTGGATACATTTTGAAAAGCATACGGATTACCGTCACCCTGACGACGCATCAGATAACCTGCATAAATATCGCTTGTATAGGATGTGGCACTGGCATAGGCTCCGTTTGTTCCGGGAATACGCAGGATATTAGTATTTGTAAATACTCCATATAATCCCCAGGCATAGGTCTTGAAAGTATTATAATTACTGAACACTGTCTGCTCCGTCAACGAAGTATCCGGATAGCGTTCCATAAAACTATCGTTGCATGAAGTAAACCCGATAGCTGCTGCCGCAAGCATAGTATATATTATTTTTTTCATAACCAATTCTAAATTAAAGAGTAACATTAAAACCAAAAGAAATCGTACGATAGAAAGGATATCCCCAAGACAGGCGTTCCGGGTCATAACCCTTCATCAGCTTAGTAAATGTGTGAAGGTTCTCACAACTTACGAACGCTTTCAAACTCGTTAATGTAATAGGTGCCAACCAACTCTTCGGGAAATTATAACTCAAAGTCACATTCTTGACACGCAGATAAGAGCCATTCATCAAATACTTCGTTTGCGCACGTGTATTGTAACCGGAATTGTTTCCTTGCCCGTAAATACGGAAATATTCCGCATTCGGATTGGCTGCCGTCCAGTCACCATTGGCAGAATCTACCGGTTTCCAATAATCCAGCTGGTCTTTAAAGAGTGAACCAAACTGTCCGGAATTAAACGGCCAGCGGCGTGCATCACTGATCCATACATCACGTTTACCTACTCCTTGCAGCAAAACACTCAGATCAAATCCTTTGTAATTGCCTCCCAGGTTTATACCATACTGCAAACGCAAAGAGTTATTACCGATTATCTTGCGGTCTCCCGGATTGTCAAAGGTTCCGTCTCCCGTATCAATGCGATTCGTACTCGATCCATCATCACGCAAATTCTGGTACTTGATGTCGCCGGGACGCGGACTTACTCCATCCACTGTCACCACTCCTTCTTTCAATTTCCAGGTATTTGTATCTTCAAAGTCATCGGCTGTATAGTAACCATCCGTTACATACCCCCAGATAGAACCGATTTCATATCCTTCATAATAATTATTCGTGCCATCACTTTTCAGGATAATCTTGGATTCATTATGGTATTTGGTAACGACTGTTTTAGAGTCATAAAGATTGAAGCCTACATTATAGCCCCATGCACCGATTCTATCTCTCCAGGTCAATGACAATTCCCAGCCTTTCGTACGCAAGTCGGCGGTATTCTGCAAAGGTGCGGAAGCACCTACCACTGACGGCAACTCAGCTCCCGGAGCAAGCATATCTTTCGTATCACGGCGATACCAGTCGAAAGTACTTTGCAGACGTCCGTTCAAGGCAGTTATATCAAAACCAAAGTCCAATGTTTCTACCGTTTCCCAAGTAAAACTATCACTGACCAGTCCCGGAGCATTCAAAGTCAGCGGCTTCGCTCCATTCACCAGCCATGCCACATCCTTCTTTTCCACTTGCGACATGGTCGGAACAAATTTATAAGGATCAATACCCTGATTACCTATTTGCCCCCAGGTTCCGCGAAGTTTCAGATCGCTTAGCCAGTCACCTGCAACCGGTTTCATAAAGTTCTCGCGGGCAATGTTCCAACCCACAGATACAGAAGGGAAGAAACCGAAACGATTTTTCTTCGGGAATTTAGACGAGCCGTCATAACGACCATTGGTCTCAAACAAATATTTGCCTTTATAATCATAATTAACACGATAGAAAGCACCACGCACGGTATACACGCGATGATCATCTGTAATAACCTTATTCTCACCGGTAGCCGTACTATGTGACGGATACTTCTCGTTAATCATATCATAAGAATAAGTATACAATTTCTTCCAGTCACTGGATTCCTGGTTGAAGCCGCCCATTAATGACAAGTTATGCGTGTCATTCCATGAATATCTATAATTAGCATACAGGTTGATGGCATTATAATCAGTACTTTGGTGAGTCGTCTCCAGAGAAGAAGTAGTGGCAGTCTGTATTTTTGCCAGCTCAACCGTTGTATAATCAATGGAAGCCTTATTCACATTCTGATTACTCCATGTCTTGTCAAATGTATATTCAAATGCCACTTCAAGCCCTTTCAATGGTTTCAATACCGTTTTTGACAGGATACGGGCATTGTCTCTGATTGTATTATTATCCGTTGCCATTCTCAAAACGTTGGATGGCGTATTCGTCATCAGGCTGGTGCCGTCAGGCAAAGTCAGGGAGCCTTCGGGATATACAACCGGCAAACGCATATCATACAATCCGGTCTTATCCGAAGTCACAGGCATATTCTTGTCACTCTGAGCATAGCGTATATCTACAGACTGAGTCAGCCACGAAGTGATTTCGGCAGAAATATAGGCACTACCCGACAAACGTTTGTAGCGGTCTTTATCGGTAATCAAAATACCTTGCTCGCTATTATAACCAAGGGACAGACGATAAGCCAGCTTATCAGTACCACCACTCAATGACACATTATGTGCTTGCAGAAAACCGTAATCATCAAGCATATTGGCATACAGGTCTTTCTCATTCAGGTAATAATTCAATCCTGTTTCCGGGTCTACATATACCCCGTCTCCGGTAGTCTGGAATTTACCCGGATTCTTACGATATTCGGTCAGGTAGTTCATCCATGTTTTGATATCTTGCCCGGTGTAGTATTTACCGGCATTGAACTCGCCGTCCAGGTAAGCCTGCATCCACTCCAGCCCGTCAGCCTGTTCCGGACGATTGATAGAACTCTGGAAACCAAAATTATTATTATAATTGACATGAAACCCGTCGCCTTTCTTCGCCTTCTTTGTAGTCACAAGTATTACACCGAAAGCGGCACGCGCACCATAGATAGCGGCCGAAGCAGCATCTTTCAACACAGAAACACTTTCGATATCTTCGGGATTCAACATATCGATATCCCCCGGAACATTATCTATCAACACCAACGGACCACCGCCATTGATGGAAGTCGTACCACGAATATTGAATGATTTGCTCTGTCCCGGACCGGCAGCATCATTATTAGGAGTAATCTGAAGTCCCGGCATCGCACCCTGCAAAGCACTCATGGCATTTACAACAGGACGACTCCCCAGTACATCATCCATCTTTACCTGAGATACCGCGCCGGTCAGGTTCGCTTTCTTCTGTACACCAAAACCAACTACTACCACTTCGTCCAGACTCTGTGTGTCTTCTTTCAATACTACCGACAGCGTCTTTCCCGGAGTTACTTTCAGGGACTGTCCTTGATAACCAATATAAGAAATTTCAAGAATGGCGTCTTTTGAACCGACATTCAGGGTAAAATTACCGTCCATATCAGTGATCGTGCCATTGGAGGAGCCTTTTTCTATCACACTGGCACCGATTACCGGTTCACCTGCCGCATCCACAACTCGTCCGCTTACTTTTACCTTTTCCTGATGCGCCTGTTCGACAGATGCCAACTCCGTGGACAGAATGATCTTTTTATCTATTACCTTATATTCTACATTCGTATTTTTAAATACTTCGTCAAGAACTTTAAAGATATCATTACGGTTAGCGGAGATTGTCACCAACCGTTTCAAATTTATATGAGCATTGTTGTAGAAGAAACTAAATTCTGTTTGCTTCTCTATCGCTCTTAATACATCCTCAACTGTCTGATTACGTACATTCATCGTAACCTTTGCAGATTGGGCATAACTATCTGTCGCATTAGTTAATCCGACAAAACAAAATAAGAATAAAATAACCAGTCTCATAGTACGTGGGATTTTTTTCGAGGTTAGCCAAAAAGACTTTACCACCCTTAAAACTTGGATGCTAAAATTGTTTTGCATAATTTTGTATTGATTTAAGTTGAAAATGAGTTAACTATGCTTGTCTGCCAACAAGCATTTTCAATTGATTCATTTTAGTATGGGGAGATCTGCCAAAATCTTCCCATACTTTTTTCTAAGTGGGTTTTGCTTTCATACTACTAAATTGTTAAAGGTTAATCAATAAATTTCTATTATCTCTTTTTTTCTGTCACTTCCATCCTTATCATCATTGATATGTTGCCAACGTATTTTAGAGGATACTTTAAAATATTCCAGAATCTTCTCCAAACGTTGATTTGTAAAGGTTCCCGTAAACGAACTATTCTTCAGTTTTTCGTTCTTAATAACAAATTTCACACTATATCTTTTTTCCAGCATCCATAATGCTTCTTCCAAAGGTGTATTATCAAGAACAACTTCTCCATCTTTCCAAGCCAATTCTGATTTTCCCGAAGTTTTATAAAGGTGGACTTTATCAGTCTCCGAATCATACACCAGCTTCTCTCTTGGAGATAAGAACACATGTTTCACCCCAGCGTCTTTCTCGAACATAAAATCTACTTTTCCTTCAATCAAAGTTGTAATAACCTCTGTATTCTGTTCATATGCTTCCACATTGAAACATGTACCCAATACTTCTATCTGTGATTGATGTGTAGTAGAAAGGATAAATTTCTTTTCCGGATCTTTGGCCACTTCAAAGTATGCTTCACCACTTAACGTCACTCTACGGAAATCTCCATTAAAGCGAGAAGGATAAGACAAAGAAGATTCCGAATTCAAATAAACAATTGTACCATCGGGTAATGTCAACGAAGTGGTCATTCCAGGACTAGTCTTAACTTCCATCATCTCCGCTACCTCACCAGTATCCCCTTTCCAATTCTGCCATATAAATAAGGTAAGAAGCGGAATAAATAGAATTGCAGCAGCACGTTGTGCCCACTCCCACCACACTATCCTTCTCACTTCACGGTCCGACATTTTTCCCTTTACTTTCAGTAAAGCTTTCTCCGTATCAACTTTCTTCATTACCTGAACCGTGTCCACAGCCAAATAAAGGGCAAAAGTCTGAGTAGCAACTCGTTTATTCTCCTCCGACTCATCTATCCACGCTTCCACTTCCAGACGTTCCCCCTCGCTCAATCTCCCCTCACAATAACGAGGAAGCAATTCTTCTATTCTATTATTATCTAATTCTTTCATCCTTTATTCTACCTTTTATTATATGACAAGACCAAACCATGACATTCCTAAACGAAAACCTTATTTTTTTCAGAAAATCTTTATTTTATTATAAAAAAGCTATATTTGCAGCAAATTAGAATTTAATAAATGAAGGAACTACGCATAAAGAGGAATGACCCTCAATTATCTGAAATACAGCGTGGAGGCCTAAAAGCCTTTGAAATGCTATTCAGGCAATACTATGCAGTGCTATGTGCCTATGGTCATAAATATGTTGACTTTCACGATGCAGAAGAAATTGTGCAAGACTCCCTTCTATGGATATGGGAAAACCGGGAAAACCTAATTATTGAATCATCATTAAGTTCTTATCTCTTTAAAATGGTACATCACAAGGCTTTAAATAAGCTTGCACACATTGATGCCATCAAACGTGCTGATACGCGTTTCTATGAAGAAATGCAAGAGATGATACAGGATATGGACTTCTATCAAATTAAAGAGCTAACCAAGCGTATTGAAGAGGCGGTTACTGCATTACCGGAAAGTTATCGGCAAGCATTTGTTATGCATCGTTTCCGGGATATGAGCTACAAAGAAATTGCAGAAACATTGGAAGTGTCTCCAAAGACTGTAGATTATCGTATTCAGCAAGCACTCAAACAATTACGCATCGATTTAAAAGATTATCTGCCATTGCTGCTTCCTTTACTGTTTCCTTAATATAAGTGACTCCTTCCAATAAATTGGATTCGTACCTATTAAATCTATACCATCCTTCAACTAAATAGAGAAAAACGGTCTCTTTTTAGGTAAAGTTCTTTTTTGCTCTATCAATTAAAGCTATAAAACAGAAAATAGTAAATCTGTATTTATCTATAGTACAAGCTGATACAGATCATAAATTCTCAACCATTCTCATCATGATGAGAATTATTTCTCACCACAGTGAGAACTTTTTCTCATCGCAGTGAGAATCTTTTCTCATTGCATTGAGAATTTTTTCTCATTGTGGTGAGAATATTGTCTCATCGTAATAAGCTGACCAAAGTCTTGGAAGTCTGCAATACATAAAACAAACAATCATAAAGGATAAGAAGACAGATACAATCCTATTCTTGCCGATAAGGCAGCGTAAACCAGAAAGTAGAACCTTTGTTTTCCTCTGATTCAACTCCAATCGTCCCTCCTAAGCGATCGATAATCATCTGACAAATGGAAAGTCCCAAACCTGTTCCCTGAACAAAAGGATTGTATTTCACAAACCTTTCGAATACATGCTTGCATTGCTCTTCTGACATGCCGCAGCCTGTATCCGAGACATAAAAGCAAATTGTATCGGCATCCTTCAGACGATATCCCATTCTGATAGAACCTGTCTGAGTAAATTTAATAGCATTGATGACAAAATTGGAAATCAGTTGTATCAAACGATTCTTATCTGTATAAAGGGTACATTCCGGCAGACGTTCGGTAAAAGTAAGAGTGACAGTTTCTTTTTTCAAGCGAAGCCTCATACTCTGTTCGATTTCTTCCATCGTCTGGTTGACATCTATCAATGACGGACAGAAGTCAAAAGTGCCGGCTTCGATCTTGGACATGTCCAGAATATCATTGATCAGTTGAAGAAGCAAGTCGGTATTTGTTTCGATGATGTCTGCATATTCGCGCATCTCCTTACGATCTTCTATATCCGGCAACATATTCGAGAAGCCGACAATCGCATTCAACGGAGTGCGGATTTCATGACTCATATTAGCCAGAAAGGCGGATTTCAACTGATTCGCCTGCTCCGCCTTTTCCATTGCCTCACTCAGACGAGTGTATGCCTTGCGAAGAATACGTATATAATAGGCGATCGCTGCTATCAAAATAAGAAGGAAAATGGAACAGGAAAGGATTTCAACACAGTATTGATGAAATATACTTTTAGGTTCGTTGACATAAACAGCTCGTTCAGGATAAAGGTGATAGGGAATATTGTAGGATTCCAGCACCGGATAACAGAGGTAGGCACTCGCCTTCCCTCCTATACTTTCGGAAATGTCCTCCGCCTGTTCTCCATGCAACACACGGTCAATAATTTCAAGTAAGGAATCGCCGAATGATTCTGCAGAAACGTAATAGCCTCCTGCAAAAGTATTATTGGACAGGTCTTCGGAAGAAAGCAGGAACAAGGGAGAGGACGTAAAATTGGTGATAATCTCCTGAATATGATCAAAAAGATAATTATTATCTTCTTTATTATGCGACTCAAACCAGGAATAATAAATAATTCCGGTGTTTGCTTTATAGCTGCGCAAGGTGTCCAGAAGCATTTCTGTTGACAAGTGAGTGGTAGAAAGCAATTCTAAAGGCAGGTTTGGAAAATGCTTTTCAACAGCTTCTTTCACGTCTCCGCGGGTTTCTTCACTGATGTAGCGATCGTCCGAGATAAATGCCAGGCGATCCATATCAGGTATCAGGCTATAGATCAGTTCAACGGTTTCCTTCACATAGTAATGCTGTTTCAGGGTAGTCAGGTTGTAGCCTTTTCTCCACTCTTGGGCGGGGACGCTGTTGGTCTCATTCAACGAGGCATGAGAGAGCAGAATATCCAAGGTAGCAGGCAGGCGGTCACGGGAGTTCGTTATGATCACTGGAACATCTTTCCATAGGTCATCAAATAAAGGACGACAGACAATCCAGCCCGGATCACCAATTATCACAACAGCGGCAGGAGGAAGCGGATATTTCTGACGCAGATGCTCGATGACTGCATTTACCTCCATCGTATCCTGCAAGGCCGGGACAGACAATGATTCCGCTCTGGCAGTTATTCCCTGTTCCTGAAGAACATCGTGCACATACCAATAGAAGTTTCTGGCCCAGGGAAGGTTGAAGTTAATAGAATTCAAAACTAATATTTCTTTATCTGATTTCCCATTATCTGCCAACATAGGGGAAAGGAGTCCTTCGAAAAGAAGAAAGAACGCACCTGTTAAGCATATTCGCAGTAATTGTTTCATTTTGCTGTGTGATTAAAAGTGGAAGCAAAGATAGTATTATTTTTATCTTTTAAAAAGAAAGGCATCCCAAATCTATCGGGATGCCTCTCCATTACATATTTTTATGTATCAGTTCATTATGCCTTTTTTAAAGCTGCGATGCTTTCTTTCAAAGAGCTGATGATACTTTCCGCATCGGCCTGCTTCTTACGTTCCATTTCGAGAACGGCTGCGGGGGCGTTATTGATAAATTTCTCATTACTGAGTTTCTTCAATACACCTTGCAGGAATCCTTCCTTATGTTTCAGTTCAGCTTCCATACGGGCGATTTCGGCTTCTACATCAATCATGTTGCCCAATGGCACAGCGTATTCGGTAGTTCCTACCATGAAGGAAGAAGCACCTTCCGCCTTGCTCTCTACCACTGTAATGGAAGAAAGGTTACACATCTTCTGAATCACCGCATTGAACTCTGCAACCGGATTTTCGCCCAGCACCTGCAAGTCAAGCGGTTCTTTCTGAGCTATGTTCTTTTGCAGACGGATGCTGCGGATATTACTGATAACTCCCTTGACAACTTCAAACTGTGCAACGAATGCGGTGTCTACATAAGTATCCATGCTCAATGCACTTACCATCAGACTTTCTCCTTCTTCCGCATTACGTTCGTACATCTGTTGCCACAATTCTTCTGTGATGAACGGCATAAACGGATGAAGCAGATGCAACAGGTTATCGAGGAAGCAGAGAGTAGCGCTATAAGTGGTACGGTCAATTCCCTGTCCGTAAGCCGGTTTAATCATTTCCAGATACCAGGAAGAGAATTCATCCCAGAATAATTTATAAACAGCCATCAATGCTTCGCTCAGACGGTATTTGCTGAACAAGTCCGCTACTTCGGCTGCTACTTCGTTCTGCTTGGATTCAAACCAGTGGACAGCCAGTTTAGCAGCATCCGAAGCCTGAATATTATCGTCAACCGTCCAGCCCTTGATCAGACGGAAGGCGTTCCATATCTTGCTGCAGAAGTTACGTCCCTGTTCGCAGAGCGCGTCGTCGAAAAGAATATCGTTTCCGGCGGGAGCTGCCAGCATCATTCCCATACGGACACCGTCGGCACCATATTTGTCGATCAGTTCCAACGGGTCGGGTGAGTTGCCGAGTGACTTGGACATCTTACGTCCCAGCTTGTCGCGAACGATCCCTGTAAAGTAAACGTTCTTGAACGGCATCTTTCCTTCATATTCGTAACCCGCCATGATCATACGTGCCACCCAGAAGAAGATGATATCCGGTCCGGTCACCAGGTCGCTGGTCGGATAGTAATAGCTGATTTCCTCGTTACCCGGATGATTGATTCCGTCAAACAGGGAGATAGGCCACAACCAGGAAGAGAACCAAGTATCCAGACAGTCTTCGTCCTGACGAAGGTCATCCATCGTCAAAGCAGCGTTTCCTGTTTTCTCTTTGGCTTTTGCCAGCGCTTCTTCGGGAGTAGCGGCTACCACATAGCCACCTTCCGGCAGGAAGTAAGCAGGAATACGATGTCCCCACCACAACTGACGGCTGATACACCAGTCTTTGATGTTCTCCATCCAGTGGCGGTATGTATTCTTATATTTGGCAGGATAGAATTTCAACTCATCGTTCATTACCGGAGGCAATGCCATATCGGCAAAATGCTGCATTTTGAGGAACCACTGCATAGACAATTTCGGTTCGATCACTACATTGGTACGTTCCGAGTAACCTACTTTATTTGTGTAAGCTTCTGTCTTTTCGAGCAATCCGGCAGCATCGAGGTCTTTCTCAATCTGCTTGCGGACGTCGAAACGGTCCATACCGATATATAATCCGGCAGCTTCGCTCAAAGTCCCGTTATCATTGAAGATGTCGATGCTGGGCAGATTATACTTTTCACCCAACATATAGTCATTTACGTCGTGGGCCGGAGTTACTTTCAGACAACCGGTACCGAACTCAATGTCCACATAATCGTCCTCGATGACAGGGATAACACGGTTTACCAACGGAACGATTACTTTCTTTCCTTTCAGCCATGCGTTCTTGGGGTCGTTGGGGTTGATACACATTGCCGTATCGCCCATGATTGTTTCGGGACGGGTCGTTGCTACTACTGCATAGCGGCCTTCCGGATCACCTTCCACCTTATAGCGGAGATAGAACAGTTTTCCGTGCTCTTCCTTGTAGATCACTTCTTCGTCAGAAAGGGCAGTCAACGCTTTCGGGTCCCAGTTTACCATACGGACACCACGGTAAATCAATCCTTTGTTGTACAAGTCTACAAATACTTTCAATACGCTTTTGCTGCGTTCCTCATCCATAGTAAAGGCGGTGCGGTCCCAGTCACAGGATGCACCCAGTTTGCGGAGCTGCTTCAGGATAATGCCTCCGTGCTCTTCTGTCCAGTCCCAGGCATGTTTCAGGAACTCATCACGGGTCAGGTCTGTCTTCTTGATGCCCTGGGCAGCGAGTTTGTTTACAACTTTTGCTTCGGTAGCGATGGAAGCGTGATCAGTTCCCGGCACCCAGCAGGCATTCTTGCCTTCCATACGGGCACGACGAACCAAAATATCCTGAATGGTATTATTAAGCATGTGTCCCATGTGCAACACACCGGTGACGTTCGGGGGCGGAATGACGATGGTGTAAGGTTCACGACCATCGGGTTTCGAACTGAATAAACGGTGTTCCAGCCAATACTGGTACCACTTTCCCTCCACGTCAGCGGGATTGTACTTACTTGCTAATTCCATGTTTCTTTATGTATATGATAATGTATATTCAAAAAATAACGGCTGCAAAATTAATAATTTTAATTCAAATCTTACCACCCACAGGATGTTTCTGTGCCCGGAAAGATAATTTATATCCCTCATAAACAGCAATTCCATAAAATAAGGCGGACATCGACACCACATTCTTCACCATGACAGAAAAGATTTCACCATAATCGACTCCCGCCAGCACTTCGAAAAAGGTCATATCATAATCCTTGGCAGCAAAGCCGATGATGGATAAGAAATCACCCAGCACACAACTGATCAATGCCAGTGCTGCCCCAAGAAGACCGAAGACGGGACGTATCCCCTTCCCCTGCCGCATGGCGAAACCGACCAGAAATCCGACTCCGATAGCCATATATCCCATCTGAAGACCTGTAGAAACGGAGATGAGACTCCATGCCACCGCCCCCAAGATACATGCGACGGATGCATACAGCACTCCTTTGGGAAGATTTTCTTCGGCGAGAAGTTCTTCTTCCGTCATTGACACCGGAAAGTCGTCGGGCTTGGGAGGAGCCATCTTCAACAGTTCTTCATCCTTCTCGAAGTTTTCGCATTCTTCGTCAAAGTCAGGAAGCTCTCTGGTGCGTTTGCAAACAAGCCCTTTCCCATTCACGAAATCACGTGACACGCAATTCCGGCAATACTTTTCAATTTCTTCTACGGTAGCCATCTTTCGTTTAACAGTTTTTTTGCAAATATAGAGGTATTTTTTCGCGTGACGTTTATTTAATGCATATTTTTGTTGACTAAAATCTGAACGGATGATGAAACGGAAACTGATAATTAGATATATACTCCTGGGAGTACTGCTGCTTCTGGTATGGATGACACAGTCGATTCCCGCGTTGGGAAACCTGTATTCACAAACCGTTTATCCTGTCATCTCCCGCGTTTTGTCATTCTTCTCCAACTTATTCCCTTTTGCCATAGGGGATCTATTTATTTTCGGGAGTATCACGGGAGTCATCGTTTATCCATTTTATGCCCGTATCCGCAAGAAACTGCCGTGGAAGAGGATCCTGCTGCGTGACGGAGAATATCTGTTATGGGTTTACGTATGGTTCTACCTCGCATGGGGATTAAACTATTCGCAGCCAAACTTTTACCAACGTACGCATATTCCTTATACAGCTTACACACCAGAGATTTTTCAAGAGTTTGTGGATAACTATATCGACTCACTGAACAGTTCGTTTGTTCCCGTAAAAGGAATACATGAGGAACAGGTACGTGACGAAGCTGTCAAACTTTACAATCAATTAAGCGACAGCCTGGGAGTGCACCGCCCGCCATTTCCCAATCCACGGGTCAAGACGATGGTTTTCACCCCATTCATATCAATGGTCGGAGTGACAGGAAGCATGGGGCCTTTCTTCTGCGAGTTCACCTTAAACGGAGACTTGCTCCCCATCAACTATCCGGCAACGTACACTCACGAACTGGCTCATCTGCTGGGAATTTCGAGCGAGGCAGAGGCCAATTTCTATGCCTATCAGGTTTGTACCCGTTCACAAATAAAAGGAATCCGTTTCAGCGGGTATTTCTCAATTCTGAATCATGTACTGGGGAATGCCCGACGGCTGCTGAGTGAAAAAGAATATGCCAATATAATCAACCGTATCCGACCGGAGATTATAGAACTGGCGAAAAAGAATCAGGAATACTGGATGGCTAAATACAGTCCTTTGATCGGTGATGTTCAGGACTGGATATACGACCTTTATCTAAAAGGAAACAAAATAGAAAGCGGAAGAAAAAACTATTCGGAAGTGATCGGGCTGTTGATTTCGTATCAAGTATGGAAAGCGAAAAACACGTCAGACCAATAAAAAGACTTTTATTAGCGTCCTTGCTTCTGTTTTCGTACCGATTAAGGCTATAAAAGACAAGGAAGCATTATCTTTGCAACATTATTTATAAAAAAATCAAAGGAATGATACATACAAGAGAAGAACAGATGGAAGCCTTCGGCCGCTTTCTGGACATCCTCGACGAGCTTCGGGTTAAATGTCCGTGGGACCGCAAGCAGACAAACGAAAGTCTGCGCCCCAACACTATAGAAGAGACTTACGAGCTTTGTGATGCCTTGATGAGGGATGACAAAAAAGATATTTGCAAGGAGTTGGGAGATGTGCTGCTACACGTAGCATTCTATGCAAAGATCGGTTCGGAGACAGGAGACTTCGACATCAAAGATGTCTGTGACAAGTTGTGCGACAAACTGATTTTCCGCCATCCTCACGTATTCGGAGAAGTAAAAGCTGAGACTGCCGGACAGGTATCCGAAAACTGGGAACAGCTGAAACTGAAAGAAAAAGACGGAAACAAAAGTGTATTAAGCGGTGTTCCCGCTGCACTCCCTTCACTCATCAAGGCTTACCGCATTCAGGACAAAGCCCGCAATGTAGGCTTCGACTGGGAAGAACGGGAACAGGTATGGGATAAGGTAAAAGAAGAAATCGGAGAATTTCAGGCAGAGGTAGCCAATATGGACAAAGAGAAAGCAGAAGCCGAATTCGGTGACGTCATGTTCAGCCTCATCAATGCGGCACGCCTCTACAAAATCAATCCGGACAATGCTTTGGAACTAACCAATCAAAAGTTCATCCGCCGTTTCAACTACCTGGAGGAACATACGATTAAAGAAGGGAAAAACCTCAAAGATATGTCTCTCGAGGAGATGGACGCTATTTGGAACGAAGCTAAGAGAAAAGGACTGTAACACCATTCGACTTCCTTATGGAATGGATATAATACCTGTCCAAACTCTGTTATTCCCACTTCCAATGTTCTACTCTTTTAGTAAAGCAACAAAGATACATCCGGAAACAAAAATCAGAGGCTCTATCCTATGCGGATAGAGCCTCTGATTTACTCTGACAGAGCGTCTGTTTCATCCCAACAGAGCCTCCGTTTTATTTCTTCCTTTTCGGATCATTTCCTCCGTCCTTGCGGTTCATGCCTTTCAGCATTTCCCGATGGAAACGCATCTCTGCACGTTGAACGAGGAATATCTTCTTGTTGGAAAGTATCTTTTTAAACCGGTCCAGATAAGACTTATCAAGACGGTCGGCAGCGATACGGTTGTCACATACCTTTGCTACAATTTCTTCGTACTGGGCTTCTGTTGTTTTGTCGTCTTTACCTTGACGCATTAAACTCCACGATTCATCGTTCAGTTTCTTCTTCTTCTCCTGCAGTTCAAAATAAACCGGGAAGAATTTGGCAGCCTCTTCTTTGGTTAATCCGGCCTGCTCAATAATGAACGCTTTCTGTTTATTCCGGAATTCCTCACGGGACAAATGCTGGTCACATCCATCGGCAGCCCAAAGAACAGGCATAAAGCCACATAACAAAACGACTAAAGCGATTAGTTTCTTCATTTTCTTATTCAATCTGTTTTAATAAATCATTCTACACTCGCGTCACTCAGATAGACGTATAACGAATAATCATCCAACATCGCACGGTCTAACGCAACATCAATCATCTCGTCGGATACCTGTTCCGTATCCGCTTCCATAGCCGTTACTGCCACCGCTATATCATCTGCCACCGGTTTATGGTCTGATGACGCTACCCGGATAATCAGGGCAGCTCCTACAAACATAGCCGCCATATAGAATAATGGTTTCAATCTCGTCCATGTCGAAACATGCTCTTCCTTGAAAGCGACTTTCTCTTTTTCAGGAAGTTTGTTCATCACCTCTGAAGTCAGATTTTCAAAGTAACCGTCGGGCACTTTGAAGGAATGCTCCTTTCCGATTTTCTTCAATAGGGTATCTTCTTCTTTCATACGTTTTTCTCCTCTCTTTTGATTAGACGATATCTGCTTTAAAAGGTTTAATCTACTTCTTCCAAAAACTTCTCTATTTTCTTTACCGCATGGTGATAGGAGGCTTTCAGCGCTCCGACTGAAGTTCCAAAGATTTCTGACATCTCTTCGTACTTCATTTCCTGATAATACTTCAGGTTGAACACCATTCGTTGTTTTTCGGGCAAGGTCAGCAATGCTTTCTGCAATAACATCTGCACCTGATCGCCCGAATAGTAGGGATCACTCTCCAGTTTCTGCACAATCGCCGCTTCGGGATCGTCGATAGCCACCGTCGTTGTAGCACGCTGCCTGTTCAGAAAAGTAAGACATTCATTCAGCGCAATACGGTAGAGCCACGTAGACAACTTCGCCTCGGCACGGAAATAGTCAATATTTGTCCATGCCTTGATGAAGGTGTTTTGCAGAAGGTCGTTCGCATCTTCATGCGACAGTACCATCCGGCGGATCTGCCAGTATAACTGCTCGCTGTATTGCGCCACAATCAACTCAAATCCTTTCCGCTGTGTACTCTCCTCCTGAAGGAGTTTCAGAACCTCACGTTCGTTATAAGGGGTCATAGTCTCTCGTATCTGTATAGTTATTTATGGTTATGCACATATTCTCTCTTGCCAAAACCGTTTGGGGGAAGATAGCCGCCGCTTCATTCAACAATACAGACTCGTCCTCATAACGGGCGGAAAAATGTCCGATGACTAATTGTTTCACTTCAGCATTCAAAGCAATCTGTGCGGCCTGTGCAGCAGTTGTATGATGAGTTTCCCTTGCCCGCACCTGTTCGGTCTGAGCAAAGGTGGCTTCGTGGAAAAGAAGGTCTATCCCCTTTATCTGCTCCACGATCTCAGGTCGGTAGATCGTGTCGGAGCAATAAGCATATTTTCGTGCAGGGGCAGAAGGACGGGTCAGACGATGATTCGGAATGACTTCTCCTTCGGGAGTTACAAAATCCGCTCCGTTCTTGATCCGGTTCAGTTCGTAAACGGGTACTTTATAGAAATCCACCATATCTCTGATGATATGATTGGGACGCTGCTTTTCTTCAAAAAGAAAACCACAGCAAGGAATACGGTGTCTCAGAGGAATGGTGGTCACAGCCACCGAGCGGTCGTCATAGATCAGCGTCGGCTCCTTCGTCTCAAATTCATGGAAAAAGACTTTATAGGCCAGCGTTTTGCAAAAGAAAGAAAGTAAGGGAGCAAACAGTTCTTCCAGTCCTTTGGGTGAATGGATATGCAAGTCTGCCGTTCGTCCCAACAGACCGAAGGTAGAAATCAGTCCTAACAGTCCAAAGCAATGATCGCCATGAAGATGGGAAATAAAGATATGATTCAAGCGGGAAAACTTCAAGCGGGAACGACGCAACTGCATCTGCGCTCCTTCCCCACAGTCAATCATAAAAAGCTTTTCACGCAAGTTCACAACCTGCGATGTCGCAAAATGGCGAGTGGTGGGCAAAGCAGAACCGCATCCAAGTATATGTAGTTCGAATTTCTCCATAGCGGCACAAATGTACACAAGTTTTTTGGTATTTGCGCTATCATGGCAAAACAAAAAAAGCGCCCCGATAACCGGAGCGCTTTTCCATTATATAGAAATAACGATTATTTCTTTCCTTCCAACTGTTCTTTCAAAGCAGCCAAAGCGTCGATGTCGCCCAGCGTAGTTGAAGCAGCCTGGTTCTGGATCATCGGAGCATCTTCTCTCTTGTTGTTAGAAGACTTCTTAGCACCGGAAGCAGCTTTCTTTTCTGCTCTTTCTTCAGCCTTAGCTACATCTTCGAAGATACGGCTGTGAGACAGGATGATTCTCTTAGCGTCTTTGTTGAACTCGATCACTTTGAATTCAAGTTTCTCATCCAACTGTGCTTGTGAACCGTCTTCTTTTACAAGGTGTTTCGGAGTTGCGAAACCTTCTACACCGTAAGGAAGAGCTACAACAGCACCCTTATCCAACATTTCGATGATAGTACCTTCGTGTACAGAACCTACAGTGAATACTGTTTCGAATACATCCCAAGGATTTTCTTCGAGTTGTTTGTGACCAAGGCTCAAACGACGGTTTTCTTTGTCGATTTCCAATACCTGAACTTCGATGTCAGCACCAATCTGAGTAAATTCTGACGGGTGTTTTACTTTCTTAGTCCAAGAAAGGTCAGAGATGTGGATCAAGCCGTCAACACCTTCTTCGATTTCTACGAATACACCGAAGTTAGTGAAGTTACGAACTTTTGCAGTATGCTTAGAACCTACAGGATACTTTTCTTCGATTGTTTCCCATGGATCTTGTTTCAGTTGTTTGATACCCAAAGACATCTTACGTTCTTCGCGGTCCAAAGTCAGAACTACAGCTTCTACTTCGTCGCCCACCTTCATGAAGTCCTGAGCAGAACGCAAGTGCTGGCTCCAAGACATTTCTGATACGTGGATCAGACCTTCTACGCCTGTAGCGATTTCGATGAATGCACCGTAGTCAGCCATAACGACAACTTTACCTTTCACCTTGTCACCTACCTTCAAGTCAGTGTCAAGAGCATCCCATGGGTGCGGAGTCAGTTGCTTCAAGCCAAGAGCGATACGTTTCTTTTCGTCATCGAAGTCAAGGATAACAACGTTGAGCTTCTGATCCAGTTCAACCACTTCTTTCGGATCGCTAACGCGGCCCCAAGAAAGGTCTGTGATGTGGATCAAACCGTCTACGCCACCCAAGTCGATGAACACACCGTAAGAGGTGATATTCTTAACAGTTCCTTCAAGAACCTGTCCTTTTTCGAGCTTGCCGATAATTTCTTTCTTCTGTTGTTCCAGTTCAGCTTCGATAAGAGCCTTGTGAGATACAACAACGTTTTTGAATTCCTGGTTGATTTTAACCACTTTGAATTCCATTGTTTTGCCAACGAATACATCATAGTCGCGGATCGGTTTAACGTCGATCTGAGAACCCGGCAAGAATGCTTCGATTCCGAATACGTCTACGATCATACCACCCTTCGTGCGGCACTTGATGTAACCCTTGATAATTTCTTCATTTTCCAGAGCAGCGTTAACGCGATCCCAAGAACGAGTAGCGCGGGCTTTTCTGTGTGACAGAACGAGTTGTCCTTTTTTGTCTTCCTGGTTTTCGATGTATACTTCTACAGTATCACCTACCTTCAGGTCCGGATTGTAACGGAACTCATTCAAAGGAATGATACCGTCTGATTTGTAACCGATGTTCACAACTACTTCACGCTTGTTCATTGCGATTACGGTTCCGTCAACAACCTCACGGTCGTTAACTTTGTTAAGCGTACCGTCGTAAGCTTTTTCAAGATCTTCGTGGCTTGCGCTTGTTACAGCTTCGCCGTTTTCATAAGCATCCCAGTTGAAGTCTTCAATAGGAGCTACGTTCTTTAAGTTTTCCATTAATAAATAAATTGTTTAATACTTTAATTGAATAAGACATTATATTATCTATAAATCGGGCGCAAAGGTAGGAATATTTTCTTGACCGACAAAAGAATACCCAAAGAAAAGATGGTGATATCCGTATTTTTTGTAATATTGCAAGTCTAACATTATACGACTTTCAACATGGACGGAACATTGGACAAAATCAGGGTGCAGTTTGATTATCTGCCACTTATTAATTTCGCGATGCAGCAAAACAAAGTATCGGTCATCCATCAGCTTTCGATTGAAAACATGACGTCCGAACCCTTCAGAAACATTCAGGTACAAATCACTGCCGAACCCGACTTCGGCAGTATCACTCCTGTGATGGTGGAAGCGATTCCCGCCAATGATTCCGTGTGTCTGCAATCGTTCAGCCTGGTCTTGTCCGCCAATTATTTCGCCCAGCTGACCGAGCGTATGTCGGGAAGTCTGAAAATAGAAATCCGCTCCGAGGCGGAAACGATCTTTACCCGGACCTACCCCATCGACATTCTGGCATACGACCAATGGGGCGGAATCAATATATTCCCCGAGATGCTGGCAGCGTTCATCACCCCCAATCATGCCGTGCTCACTCCTATTATCAAGAGAGCCGCCGCCATTCTGGAACAGTGGACCGGTACTCCGTCACTGGACGAATACCAAAGCCGCAATCCGGACCGTGTGAGAAAGCAGATGGCAGCCATCTACACCGCTCTTACCGAACAGCAAATTATTTACAGCACCATTCCCGCCAGCTTCGAAGAGCACGGGCAGCGTGTCCGTCTGACAGATTCCGTACTGGCACAAAAGCTCGGAACTTGTCTGGATATGGCACTGCTTTATGCTTCCTGCCTCGAATCCATCGGACTGAATGCCCTCATCGTCATCACCAAAGGACATGCTTTCGCAGGTGGCTGGCTGGTGCCGGAAACCTTTCCGGACCCTGCCATCGACGATGTATCCTTACTGACCAAACGAACCGCCGAAGGAATCTACGACATCACGCTGGTAGAAACCACCTGCATGAATATGGGACATAATGCCGACTTCGACAACGCCGTGAAAAGCGCGAACGGCAAACTGAGCGATCCGGGCAGTTTCATCCTCGCCATCGACGTCAGAAGGGCCAGGCATTCGGGAGTCCGCCCGATCCCGCAGCGCGTACTGAACGGACAAGTATGGGAAATAAAGGAAGATGAGGATATGAACAGAAATACCACGCACGCCACTCCGCAAAGCGTGAATCCATATGATTTGTCGGGCAGCGAAACTCAGACAGTCCTCACCAAACAGTTGCTTTGGGAGAGAAGACTGCTGGATTTGAGTCTGCGCAACAACTTGCTGAATATCCGGATTACAAAGAACACTCTTCAGCTGATTCCGGCAAACCTTGCCTGTCTGGAAGACGCCTTGGCGGAAGGAGATGAGTTTCGTATCCTCCACCGTCCCGCCGAATGGGAGAATCCGGCGATGGAGTTTGGCATTTATTCTTCCATACCGGAATCGGATCCGATAGCCGACTTCGTTAATTCGGAGCTTTCACAGAAAAGGTTACGTTTTTACTTGCCGGAGAATGATTTGGGCAAAGCACTGACTCACCTGTACCGTTCGTCCCGTACTTCTATCGAAGAGAACGGAGCGAACACGCTTTATCTGGCTCTCGGACTTCTGAAATGGTACGAAACACCTTCCAGCGAACGTCCCCGTTATGCACCGATATTGCTGCTGCCAGTCGAAATCATCCGCAAGTCAGCCGCCAAAGGGTATGTGATTCGTTCGCGGGAAGAAGAAACGATGATGAATATCACCTTATTGGAAATGCTTCGTCAGAACTTCGGCATTTCCGTACCGGGACTTGATCCGCTTCCGACGGACGAAAGCGGAGTCAACGTAAAACTGATTTACTCCATCATCCGGCACTGCATCAAGAATCAGCGTAAATGGGATGTGGAGGAACAGGCTATTTTAGGTATCTTCTCCTTCAACAAGTTTATCATGTGGAACGACATCCACAACAATGCTCCCAAACTGACTCAAAACAAGATTGTCTCCAGCCTCATCAACGGAAAGATCGAATGGAACGCGATTACGGAAGAGATGGATGCCTCTTACATGGACAGACAGTTATCTCCGGCAGATATCGTGCTGCCCATCATTGCCGATTCATCTCAGCTGGAAGCGATTTATGAGGCGGTGCACGACAAGACTTTTATCCTGCACGGCCCTCCGGGAACCGGAAAGTCCCAAACGATAACGAACATCATCGCCAACGCGCTTTATAAGGGTAAACGAGTCTTATTTGTTGCCGAGAAGATGGCAGCCCTCTCCGTCGTCCAAAACAGACTGGCGGCGATAGGACTTGCTCCGTTCTGTCTGGAAATTCACTCCAACAAGACAAAGAAATCCACTGTCATCTCGCAACTAAAGGAGACAACCGAAATCATCAGACGAACTCCTCCCGAAGAGTTCAAGAAGGAAGCCGAACGCCTGCTGAAGTTACGAACGGAACTAAACAAATACATCGAAGCCTTACACAAGGAATATCCTTTCGGGCTTTCCCTCTATGATGCGATCATCCACTACCAGTCAACAGACGTTGAACCCTGCTTCGATATCCCGTCATCTTATCTGGACGATCTGGACAAGGATCGATTCTCACATTGGGAAGATGCCATCGAATCTTTGGTCAGTACCGCCAATGCTTGCGGCCACCCGCATCTTCACCCATTGACAGGGATTTCCATTCGGGAATATTCGTCCGCCATCAAAGAGGAAGCCTCTCAAACGCTCGCCACTTTCATCGGCTTATTGACTGCCATACAGTCAAAACTGCCTGTCTTCTCCGCTTTACTGGAAGATACGGACATTCATCCCACCCGCAAGGATTTCGATATAATCACCGCCATTATCCGGAAAATACTCGAAATTCCGGAACTGACGCCCGAACTGCTGACCACTCCTTTATTAAATGAAACGCTGGAAGAGTACCGGAAAGTGACGAAGCACGGCAGGAAACGCGATGAAATCAAAGCAGAAATAGAAAACGGATTCACCAAAGAAGTACTGAAGATAAACGCCGGCCCCATGCTGGCCGAATGGAATCGGGTATCCGCCCAATGGTTTCTCCCACGGTATTTCGGACAAAGAAAAATAAAAAAGGCGATTCGTCCTTACGCTCTGCAGCCAGTAGAGCCGGAGACAGTCCAGCCTCTGCTCCATCAGGTCATCCGGTATCAGGAAGAGCTTGATTTTACAGACAGATACACCGCCAAGCTGCCTTCTTTATTCGGAAGATTCGGAAGAGACGAAGAGTGGGACATCATCGATCAGATCATCCATGAGGTATCTTCGCTTCATTCCCTGTTACTGAGTTATTCAAAAGATGTGGCGAAAACATCCCGGATCAAACAGAATTTAGCGTTACAACTGACGGAAGGTATCCGGACATTCAGAGATATCCATTCTCATTCTCTGAATGAATTGCATCAGCTGGCCGACACGCTTACGGCAACCGAGCAACGGCTTTCCACCACTCTGGGCATAACCGTAGAGACGCTTTATACAAACTCCGCCGACTGGATCGGCATCGCCCTACAGCAAGCCGCAACATGGAAAGAAAATCTGGACAAACTCAAAGACTGGTATCAATGGCTTCAATCCTACAACAAGCTGAACGAACTGGGTATCGGATTTATCGCAGAAGAATATAAGGAAAAGAATATTCCTACGGACCTGCTCACCAGCAGCTTCTGCAAGAGTTTCTACCAAGCCGTTATTCACTATATCATCGCCAAAGAACCGACACTGGAATTATTCAACGGCAAGATATTCAATGATATTATAGCCAAATACAAGCAAGTATCCGCCAACTTCGAGGACATTACCAAAAAGGAACTGTTCGCCAGACTGGCTTCCAACATTCCGTCCTTCACCCACGAAGCCATTCAAAGTTCAGAAGTCGGAATATTACAAAAGAATATACGCAATAATGCACGCGGAATATCCATCCGCAAGCTATTCGATCAGATACCTACCCTGCTGTCGCGTATGTGTCCTTGTATGCTGATGAGCCCTATATCGGTTGCCCAATATATCGACACCGATGCGGACAAATTCGACTTGATCGTCTTCGACGAAGCTTCACAGATGCCGACTTACGAAGCGGTAGGCGCCATCGCCCGAGGCAAGAATGTAGTCATCGTAGGCGATCCCAAACAGATGCCGCCTACCAGCTTCTTCTCCGTCAACACCATTGACGAAGACAACATCGAGATGGAAGATCTGGAAAGTATCCTTGACGACTGCCTTGCTCTCTCTATCCCTTCCAAATACCTGCTGTGGCATTATCGAAGCAAACACGAAAGTCTTATCGCTTTCAGCAACTCCGAATATTACGATAATAAGCTGATGACTTTCCCGTCACCGGACAACATCGAATCGAAAGTCAGAATGGTCGCCGTAGACGGTTATTATGACAAAGGAAAATCCCGTCAGAACCAAGCGGAAGCGCAAGCCGTAGTAGACGAAATAGCGAGAAGGCTGAGAAGCGAAGAATTAAGGAAAAAGAGTGTGGGGGTAGTCACTTTCAGCGTGGTTCAGCAGGCGTTGATAGAAGATTTGTTATCCGATCTCTTCATCTTCCACCCCGAACTGGAAACCTTTGCGCTGGAATGTGAAGAACCCCTGTTCATCAAGAACCTTGAAAATGTGCAGGGAGACGAACGGGATGTGATACTGTTCTCCGTCGGCTATGGTCCCGATGCCGAAGGGCGCGTCAGCATGAACTTCGGTCCGTTGAACCGTGCGGGAGGTGAAAGACGGTTGAACGTAGCCGTCTCCCGTGCCCGATACGAAATGATCATCTTCTCTACGCTGAGATCGGACATGATCGATCTGAACCGGACTTCTTCTATCGGAGTAGCCGGACTGAAACGCTTCCTTGAATATGCGGAGAAAGGAACCAAGCGCATACTGAATACCTCGACCAGCATCCAGCCCTCGGAAGAAGAAACTTCCATCGAGAAGATTATTGCCGACAAGTTGCGTTCTTTGGGATATACCGTACATACCGATATAGGCTGTTCCGGATACAAGATCGATATAGGCATTGTCGATACTCAAAACCCGTCCAACTACCAATTAGGCATTATCTGTGACGGAAAGAACTACAGACGTACCAAGACTGTCCGCGACCGGGAAATTGTTCAAAACAATGTACTCAAAGCACTGGGATGGAATATCTGCCGTATATGGACGATGGACTGGTGGGAAAAGCCGGATGAAGTGATTGCATCCATACAGACAGCGATTGTACAGGGAATGAAAGCCCCCAAACCGGTCGTAGTACAGGAAAAACAAGAAAAAGAAGAAGAAAGGGTGCAGGAAAAGCCGATGCAGCTAAAGTCCGCATACACAAGCCCCTCTCCTATCTTTGTACAAAATTATAATAGTACTAAAGTAAGTTCATACCACTACGCCTCCGACGATATCTTCGCTGCCGAGAACAAGCCCATTCTTATCGCCCAAATCCGGAAGATAGTGGAGAATGAAGCTCCGATCAGTAAAGCCTTGCTTGGAAAGAAGATTCTGTCCGAATGGGGAATCAGCCGTCTAGGGCCACGAATAGATGCTTACCTGGAGACAATCTTCGACACATTACATCTCTACCGCATAGAACATGACGGTCTTGTCTTCTGCTGGAAAGATGAAGCGCAATACCGTTCTTATACGGAGTACCGTCCCGACTCCGACCGGGATGCAGCAGACCTGCCACCCGAAGAGACAGCCAATGCCATCCGGCAGATATTAACCGACTCCATCAGTCTGCCCCTGCCGGATCTGATAAAAGCTTGCGCACAGATATTCGGTTTTGCCCGCATGGGTTCAAACATCGAAGCATCCATGCTCAGAGGTATTCAGGAAGCGGTGAAAAAGAATTATGCCAGAGTGGAAAACGGACGGGCAACGATCATCGGTTAATACGGAACGGCAGGCACAAACAGCCACCGCCATCCGTCAAGAACCATTCTGCAGACGTTTCAGAGTAGCGATAGAATCGGATACATACGTGTTATCCGGTTCTATGGAACGCCAATAACAAAGCGATCCTATCAACCGTTTCAGATAGGCAGGATCATGGGAACCGATTCTGCGTTGATGTTCCGCCAGTCCCTTCGTCAGAATGAAATAGACATTCTTGCGAATCTCTCTCTTTCGGGCTTTAGGAATGGTCAGCTTCACACCGGAGCTGACGGATACGCCCGTGATTATCTTCCTGTCATACTCATTCAGAAAACGGGTTTTCTGATGATTCGGTTCAAACTTCTCTTCCCTGATGATTTCCTTGACCCGGGCAAGCACCTGATCTTTCGGAAAGACATCGCCCGAAAAGGTAAGGTCGTCGGCATAACGACTGTAAGTCAGCCCGAATTCTTCCGCCATCGCCGCCAGTTTCCGGTCCATCTCATAAGCGATGATGTTGCTCAGCACCGGACTGGTAGACGCTCCTTGCGGCAAATGCCGGCGCATACAACACAACTCGCCCAGCACTTTCGATATATTCTTCGGATAACCGATCTTTTCGAAAGTCTTTTTCACCCTCGGACTACGTATGGAAATAAAGAAATCATGGATATCCGTCTTCAAGACACAGCGTTTTCCCAGATGAGGACGGACGTTATCGACGATGGAATGCTGACGCCGGAATCCCGTAGCGGCAGGATGCACATTTACAGACAGTAATATACGGTGATAAATAGTATCTTGAATGGCTTTCAGTTCCTTGTCCGGAGCAGAGATCATGCGGTATCCCCCTCTCCGCTTTCTGATCCAGAACTCCCGATAATGAGAAGAGACATCCTGCAGTATCTCTTTCAGCCTCATCACCTCTATTCCCAACAGATTGGCACACCACACCACCGCCTCTTCATCAAATACAGGACATGTTCTCGTTTTAGGAGTGACTACTCCTAGAGCATGCCTGAGCCAGGCTCCATGTTCCCATTTGTTTTTGGAAGTCTCTTCGTTAGTAGTATTACCGCTGCCTGTTGCTTTCCATCTCTTGTATCCTTCCTGTTTCCGGCTCGAAGAAATCAATTTATAAATCAGAAAACCGGTAACAATAAGTATCGTAATTAAAATTCCGTCCATCTTGTTGTTGCATATATAAAAAGGAGAAGAAGAGGACGAGATTTTACTAAAATAAATTTAGGTATTTATACCTAGGTATTTATTTTCTAGGAAAACACCTGTGCCTGCGAGGCGACTACACCTCTTATCTGCTAAATTTTTCCTCATCCTCTTCCTTACAAAGATATGTATTTTATACACATTATGCAATTATTACAAAGAAAAACTATCGGTTGAACAACTCGAAAGTAAATTTACATCCGATCCCGCTGAATTTCCAGTTCTCACTGCTGACGAATACTCCCACATCAAAGACGTGCGTACCGATGCCGTAGCCCACTTCAAGGTAAGGCTGAAGGTGCGGCATAGAGAGCGCACTGATATAAAGACGTTCGTTCTGCACATAGCGGGTATATTTCATCAAATGCCGGAGAATGAGGAAAGGGGCCTCATAAGTGAAATGTCCGCGTACATAGCGGCGGGAGGAGTTATACCAACGTCCGTCGAGCACTTGAAACACACCGCCGATTTCATCATTCCACCCTACCGGCAGATTATGACGGGCAAAATTGGCAAAGTCCACAAAGTACAGTTCATCCTGATTGGTAAATGCCCCGAAGCCGAAACGATAATAAATATTTCGCATCAGTCCCAGCTGAATCTTATGTTGAAGATCGAATTCTATCCGTTCATATTCTCCGGTACTTTTGAATACTCCTTCTATCCCCCGTTCATAGTCCACCGAAAATGTCGGATAGTCAGAACGGAGATTGATCTTACGCTTTCCGTTCATATAATAATAAAGCGCCGGAGTCCATTCCACCCGGATGCGCGGGGCAAAGCTGATATAGGTATTTCTGAAGCGTTCCATAAATTCCGGCGGAGGCATCGGATAGTCACCCGTAATCACAAAACGGGATTTCTCGACGGCTGTTCTCTTGTGTGCCGAGAAACCGAGGCTGATATCCAGTCCGTTGGTAATTTCAAAACTATGCCGGAAGTTGAAATACAAGTCCTTGAAATAATCCAGATGGATGAGGTCGAAATTAAAGATACTGTCCGGCATCGCTTTCAGTTCGTCCAGCATCTTGCTGCTATAGATGCGGTTACCATTACCCACACTCAGCCGGAAAAAGCCCCGTTTTTGCGGCCAGTACTCAAAGTCGGCATTCAACGACCAGTAGAACTCTTTCCGTGTAAAGTTATAACCCAGTTTGGGCACGATGCGGAGCCACTTGTCACCTCTGAAAATCCGATTGTAACGGAAGTCCTGCCGGTACGACAATCCGTTGCTTCCGCTATAACTGAACAAAAGCGGATTGATAAACGGCGAGAAGCGGACACTTCCGATATTGGACAGGTTGAATTTATAATCTTCCACCATCAGGTCGCCCATCGTTCCCCAGAAAGCCTGACTCTTGGTTTTCTGTTGCACCGACACGGTATCCCGCCTGTATGTATAATCTTTGTAAAGTTGCTTTTCTCCTTCACTCAAAGGGATGGGGCGTAGCACGCCGAACGTGGACGCATCTGTTTTATAGGCATTCGTATCGCACTGCAAGGAGAATGATTCCGACAGATTATACTTTTTCTTCTCTTTCTTCCGAACCTTTCTTTCTTTCAGTTCTATCGATTTATAGTCCAGCGAGGCGGTATAATTGCCGTCCACCTTATTTCCCAGGAACTTAAAAAGGGCCTCCACGTCATAACGTATCGGGAGAAATTCATCTTTCTTTCCTACTTCCCCCATCTTGATCCAGCAAGTAAACGTAATCAGTTCCGACCGCCCCGAAAAACGGATTTCACGCACGCTCCATACATTGCTGCTGACAATCATATAGCCGCCCACCAGCTGGTCGCTCTTGGTACGGGGAATGAAACGTATCCGGTAGTCGAGATTATTGGGATCGCCCATCACACTGTCTATTCGGTATTTGTAGTATTTCTGCCCGTTCTTGGCAAGCGGAGACAGCAAGCGTTCGTCATTCAGAAGAGAAGATGAGTAGATATTGACACTAAAATATTCAAGTAATCCCGGCAATCCCCTGTTTCCTCTCACGGTGCCTTGTGATGCCTTAACTTTCTGGTCATAGATATTGGGAGCTGTATAATGCAGGTCACTGTACGTTTCGAGCAAGTATTCACGTACCCCTTTCTGCAAGCGGAACATCGAAGGAACGTATCGGAGGATAAAATTCTTCTTCTGAATATTCATCTTACCTTTTATATATAGGTTCGCGCGATAGTCGCTCACTATACTTTCATAAGAAGGAGCAAAAGTCATGACACGCTCAATGATGGAATCAGCAGATATCTCCTGACTTGTATAAGGATTAAGAACAAGATTGGCTGCCCCCTTCGGAATAAAAGAGAACAAGCACAACATACATCCTATCAATATCTTATATTTCAATCGTCGTATCTCCTTGTTTATTGTAGGCAAATATAAAAAAGAATATCGAAAAGCAAGGGAATTAAGCTGCAAAAAAGAGTTAGCAAGGAAAATCCTTTCCCCACGCCACGCATCATATCAGTTTTCATGGACATTTTTCTACTTATGCTACATTCACATTTCTATGTAGAAGGTGATTCATTCTTGCATGATTTAAATCACTTCTGCATAGTTATGAGTCATCTTGAGGCAGGCTATGAACTAATCCTGATTAACACGTTTTTTACCTCTTATCTTTAATAAATCTATCTTCGACTATACATAAAACTATTCGTCTGACAGCTGTTATTTTTTCGTCTGACAGCTGTTAGACGAAAGAGTAACAGTTGTCAGACGAAAGTTCAACAACTGTCAGACGAATAGATTTAAGTATAATGGGGACTAGCTCTTTGCAGATACAGAATTAAATCTTAATAAAGAAGACGAATGATTAGTTCATGAACGTACGGAAATGAACTAAAATGCTTATCATTCCTTTTAGGCACGAACAGGGTTTAAATAAAGAATGAGTCCCTTCCAACTAAACGAAAGTAAAAGTAACAGCATCAGTATAAGGCATCCCTGCATATCCGTGTTAAAGTTATCCTCACCTGCCTTTTATTTTCCACTTTATTCTTGACGAAAAAGAAAAATGTTGTATCTTTGTTATGCATTTCATACCAGAAGGCGGGGAAACCTGCCAATCCTCGTGGCAGGCATTTTTATGCCTGTCCACGTTCATATCTATATGGCGGTTCCGTACCCCCGTGTAGAATGTTAATGCATCTACTGCCTTCTGGTGAAATGCAACGGGAAAGGCGGAACCGCTCTTATTATTTTAGAAAATCTTCGCCTACCACACACTCATAATCACTTATTATGGAAACAGAACAAGTTGCCGTTCAACCAACGGTGGGAGGTATCACACAAGCTCCCCAAAATGTATTTATTGTTAATGACAGAGAATTAAAGGACTTCTACCTCAAATTCGCCCTCTTCCTGAACCCGGATTCCTGCTCCGTAAACCGCACTGAATTCGAAATGCTAAACATTCTGCTGAAAGACCTGAAGAAAATTGTGGGAGCACTCACCCATCTCACCATGCACGCTTGGGATGATGGCATGGCAGAAATCCTGCTCTCCTGCGGTGCCTACTCCATACAGGACGACTTAAACAAAAAAACGCGTATGCAAATGAACGCATCGATGGGGAAGCATCTACAGTTCCTCACCCAAATGGCTATGGACAGTCCTACAATGAAGCTGCTATACAGAAACATGAACAAGCATTATATGCAGGTAGAAATGTTAGTCAAACAGATGGCTGCGGAAATCGACCGGCAGAAAAACAAGGACGGACAGCAGGAAATACTGGCATCCATCTCTTAATCGGTTATAATCAAAAAGCGCCATGACGGGCAAAAGGTAATTCAGAGACGAATCAGTCCTTTAAAGAGGGGGTGTTCCTCAGAAAAATATATCATTTTCTGAAAATACCCCCTTTTAAATAGGGGTACTTTCAGAAAAAACATATAATTTTGCGCCATCAACCGATAAAAAGAAGACGATTTATGTCAAAAATGAGATTTTACGCATTACAAGAACTTTCCAACCGGAAGCCGCTGGAAGTTACTGCCCCTTCCAACAAACTCTCTGATTATTATGGTAGCCACGTATTCGACCGCAAGAAGATGCAGGAGTATCTTCCGAAGGAAGCCTATAAGGCTGTTACCGATGCAATCGAAAAAGGTACACCGATCAGCCGTGAAATAGCCGACCTGATTGCCAACGGCATGAAGAGCTGGGCCAAGTCGCTCAACGTCACCCACTACACACACTGGTTTCAGCCTCTGACAGACGGAACCGCCGAAAAGCATGACGGCTTTATCGAATTCGGCGAAGACGGCGGAGTCATTGAACGATTCTCCGGAAAACTGCTGATTCAGCAAGAACCGGACGCTTCTTCTTTCCCCAATGGCGGTATCCGTAATACATTCGAAGCTCGCGGATATACCGCATGGGACGTTTCTTCTCCGGCATTCGTAGTAGATACCACGCTCTGTATCCCTACGATTTTTATCTCTTACACAGGCGAAGCGCTGGATTACAAGACTCCGCTTCTGAAAGCACTTGCCGCCGTAGACAAGGCTGCCACGGATGTTTGCCAGCTATTCGACAAGAACGTAACACGCGTCTTTACCAACTTAGGATGGGAACAGGAATATTTCCTCGTAGACTCCTCCTTATATAATGCACGTCCCGACCTTTGTCTGACCGGACGTACCTTGATGGGACACTCTTCCGCCAAAGACCAACAGTTGGAAGACCACTATTTCGGCTCCATTCCTCCACGTGTCACCGCATTTATGAAGGAACTCGAAATCGAATGTCACAAACTGGGCATCCCTGCCAAGACCCGTCACAACGAAGTAGCTCCCAACCAGTTCGAGCTGGCTCCCATCTTCGAAAACTGCAACCTGGCAAACGACCACAACCAGCTTGTCATGGACTTGATGAAGCGTATCGCACGCAAGCATCACTTCAATGTATTGCTGCACGAAAAACCATATAGCAGCGTTAACGGCTCCGGCAAACACAATAACTGGTCGCTGTGCACCGACACCGGCATCAACCTGTTTGCCCCCGGAAAGAACCCGAAAGGCAATATGCTGTTCCTTACTTTCCTGGTAAACGTACTGATGATGGTATACAAGAACCAGGACCTGCTGCGTGCCTCCATCATGAGTGCCAGCAACAGCTACCGTCTGGGAGCGAATGAAGCTCCTCCCGCCATCCTCTCCTGCTTCCTCGGTTCACAACTCTCGGCAACCCTCGACGAAATCGTACGCCAAGTAGGAAACGAAAAGATGACACCGGAAGAAAAGACTACGCTGAAACTGGGAATCGGACGTATCCCGGAAATCTTGCTCGATACCACCGACCGCAACCGTACTTCTCCTTTCGCCTTCACCGGAAACCGCTTTGAGTTCCGTGCCGCCGGTTCTTCTTCCAACTGTGCCGCCGCCATGATCGCCATCAACGCCGCCATGGCCAACCAGTTGAACGAATTCCGCGCATCTGTGGAGAAACTGATGGAAGAAGGAGTGGGCAAAGACGAAGCTATCTTCCGCCTGCTGAAAGAAACCATCATCGCTTCCGAAGCCATCCGCTTTGAAGGCGACGGTTACTCAGAAGAATGGAGACAGGAAGCTGCCCGCCGCGGACTGACCAACATCTGCCACGTGCCGGAAGCACTGATGCACTACGTAGACAACCAGTCGAAATCGGTACTGATCGGTGAGCGCATCTTCAACGAAACCGAACTGAACAGCCGTCTCGAAGTAGAACTGGAAAAATACACCATGAAGGTACAGATCGAGGGACGCGTATTGGGCGACCTTGCCATCAACCACATCGTGCCGACGGCTGTCACCTACCAGAATCGGCTATTGGAGAATCTTTGCAAAATGAAAGAAATCTTCTCTCCCGAAGAATACGAAGTATTGAGCGCCGACCGCAAAGAGCTGATTCGCGAAATCTCACACCGGGTGACTTCCATCAAAGTATTGGTACGCGAAATGACCGAAGCCCGAAAAGTTGCCAATCACAAAGACAACTACAAAGAGAGAGCATTCGAATACGAAGAAAAAGTACGTCCTTATCTTGATAAAATCCGCGATCATATCGATCACCTGGAGATGGAGGTAGACGACGAAATATGGCCGCTACCCAAGTACAGGGAACTCTTGTTCACCAAATAAAAAGCTCCTGAAGATTGCACGAAAGAACCTGCTTTTGTGCAATCTTTTTATAGATTCGTTCATTTTCTCATTTTTTCTTTCTACTTTTGTGCTGTATAACACAGTTTTGTAGCACCCATGGTAAAAATGAACATGTCAGACATCGATATTTCGGAACCATTATCCGATTTGTTAGCTCCTTTGAATAACGAACAAAGGGAGTTTCTGATGAACAATTATACAATACAGACCTACAAAAAAAACGAAACCATCTACTGCGAAGGGGAGACTCCCTCTCATTTGATGTGCCTCATTACCGGCAAGGTCAAAATCTTCAAAGATGGTGTAGGAGGTAGAAGTCAGATTATCCGCATGATTAAACAGCGGGAATACTTTGCGTACCGTGCATACTTCGCAAAGGAAGACTTCGTAACTGCTGCCGCTGCTTTTGAACCTTCTGTTATCTGTCTCATCCCCATGACTGCCATTACCACGCTTATTGCTCAAAACAATGATTTAGCCATGTTCTTCATCCGCCAGCTTTCTATCGATCTCGGCATTTCCGACGAACGTACCGTCAGCCTGACACAGAAACATATCCGCGGACGTCTGGCAGAATCGCTAATTTTCCTCAAAGAAAGCTACGGTCTGGAAGAAGACGGGTCGACATTGAGTATTTATCTTTCCCGTGAAGACCTGGCAAATCTGTCGAACATGACCACCTCGAACGCCATCCGTACCTTATCACAGTTCGCTACGGAACGCCTGATCACCATCGACGGAAGAAAGATCAAAATCATTGAAGAAGAAAAACTCAAGAAAATAAGCAAGATAGGATAATACAGACCTTATACGATCATAAAAAGTGATCTGAAACTTTAACTGGAAGCCGATGTTCGTCACATCGGCTTTTTTATTTCTATACTATTGGAACTTATCAATTAAACAAGTACATTTGTCCTGTCAATATATTAATAACTTAACACAATTTCAGACCATGAAGAAAAGTATTTCCCTTCTTCTTTTGTCCTTACTTATGATTACCCCCAGTTGTCAGAAGCCAAAAGAAGTGACGAACGAGTACAATATCGTTCCGCAACCCAACCAGCTTGTTCCCAAAGAAGGCCGCTTCGAACTGAGTAACAAAGTCCGGCTGGTAGTTCCGTCCGATGCTCCGGAAGTTAAAAAGGTAGCCGACGGCTTTGCCGAACAACTGAAACAGACTGCCGGAATCTCTCTGAAAGAAGCCGAAAGCGTGGATGGAAAGCCTGCTATCAGTTTCGTACTACAAGAAGGTATGCCTAAAGAAGGCTACAAACTGTCTGTCACCCCTACCCTTATTACAGTTACAGCTTCCCAGCCGAACGGATTTTTCTATGGTGTACAGACTATTTATCAACTTCTTCCTCCCGCTGTTTACGGAAAAGAACTGAAGAAGAAAGCCGACTGGTCTGTTCCGGCTGTAGAGATCGAAGACGCTCCCCGCTTTGTACATCGCGGACTGATGCTGGACGTTTGCCGCCATTACGCCCCGATAGAGTATATCTACAAGTTTATCGACCTGTTGGCAATGAACAAGATGAACGTTTTCCACTGGCATCTGACGGACGATCAGGGATGGAGAATCGAAATCAAGAAATATCCGAAACTGACAGAGATAGGTTCCAAACGTGAAAAGACGCTGGTAGACTATTATTATGTGAACTATCCGCAAGTATTCGACGGAATAGAACACGGAGGATATTACACACAGGAACAGATAAAAGAAGTAGTAGCTTATGCTGCAAGCAAATATATCAATGTAATCCCCGAAATAGAAATGCCGGGGCATGCATTGGCGGCTCTGGCTGCTTACCCCGAATTGTCTTGTGATTCTACACAGACATATAAAGTATCACCTACGTGGGGCGTATTCGAACAGGTATTCTGCCCGAGCGAGACCACTTTCAAGTTCTTTGAAGGAGTCATGGATGAGGTAGTCGAATTATTTCCCAGCGAATACATTCATATCGGAGGGGACGAATGCCCCAAAACAGCTTGGAAGAACAGTGCTTTCTGTCAGCAGTTGATTCGTCAGTTAGGCTTGAAGGATGACGTGACTCCCAGCAAAGTGGACGGAATGAAGCATAGCAAGGAAGATAAACTGCAAAGTTACTTCGTTACCCGCATGGAAAAATACCTGAACGGCAAAGGACGCAATATCATCGGCTGGGACGAGATTTTGGAAGGCGGTCTGGCTCCGAACGCTACTGTCTTATCATGGCGTGGCGTTGAAGGCGGATTGAATGCAGCTAAAGCAGGACACAACGCAATCATGGCTCCCATGCCTTATGCTTATCTGGACTTCTATCAGGAAGATCCGGAAATCGCCCCGACTACCATCGGCGGATACACAACGCTGAAGAAGACTTATAGCTACAATCCTGTTCCGGATGATGCCGATGAACTAGTGAAAAAGCATATTATCGGTATGCAAGGCAACCTCTGGAGAGAATATATGAAAACTTCCGACCGGGTAGATTATCAGGCCTTCCCACGTGCAATGGCAATCGCGGAAACGGGATGGACGCTGGATGCCAACAAAAACTGGAAGAGTTTCTGCGAACGCATGGTTACGGAATTTGAGCGCCTGGAAGTCATGGATACCAAACCCTGCCTCAACTTCTTCGACGTAAACATCAATACTCATGCGGATGAAAACGGTCCGTTGATGGTATTGCTGGAAACATTCTACCCGAATGCGGAAATCAGATACACCACAGACGGCAGCGAACCGACTTACGGTTCTACGCTATATGAACAGCCTTTCGCACTTGAAGGAAATATCGACCTGAAAGCTGCCGCCTTCAAAGACGGCAAGATACTGGGCAAAGTCACCAACAAGCCATTGTATGGCAATCTGCTGGCGGGAAAACCATTTACCGTCAATTATACAATGGGATGGACAGGGGATATTTTCGGCGACAATGATGTACTGGGAGCTGACAAAACAACTTTTGGTCTGACAAATGGAAAGAGAGGTAACAATGCTTCTTACACTCCGTGGTCCAGTTTCGCAATCGTAGAAGGTAAAGACCTGGAATTCATCGTCCATCTGGACAAACCGACGGAAGTAAGAAAAGTGGTCTTCGGCTCCTTGTTTAATCCTGCCATGAGAATGCTCCCCGCCGGAGGAGTTGCCGTAGAAGTATCTGCCGACGGTCAGCAATATACTCAGATAGCCGAAAAGGCCTTGAAGCATGATTGTCCGGAAACGGGAAGAATCGCATTCACCGACTCTATCGAATTCGAACCGACACAAGCCACTTTCCTGAAAGTAAAAATCAAGAATGGCGGTACCTTGCGTAATGGCGTCAATTTCGAAAAGAACAACGGCCCGGAAGTCATTCCTGCCGAATTGTGGATAGACGAAATCGAAGCATATTAATGCCTGTGAGATAACAAAAAACGGTGGACATTCAGCTTGTTGCTCATGTCCACCGTTTTTTTATCGATTCAGTTCTTATTTATTCCATGCAAAGCATTCCGCCTTACTTCATCTTTAAATAATTCCCTTTGCAGAGAGATAACGTTCCGCTTCGATAGCAGCCTTACAGCCACTTCCCGCTGCTGTAATAGCCTGACGATAATGCGGATCAGCCACATCTCCCGCTGCGAATACTCCGGGAACTTTCGTACGGGGGCTGTCACCATCTGTAATAATATAACCCACTTCGTCAGTATCGATATACTCCTTGAAGATATCCGAATTCGGTTTGTGACCGATAGCCAAGAAGAAACCGTCGATCGGCAGGCTGTAACGTTCTTCGTCCGATTCGCCCCAACGCTTCACGACATTCATACCTTCTACGCCGTTGTCGCCAAACAAGCCAACTACATTGTGTTCGAAAAGTACTTCAATCTTCTCATGCTTCTGCACACGTTCCTGCATAATCTTCGATGCACGCAGGTAAGGTTTGCGAACCACCAGATATACTTTGGATGCCAGACCAGCCAGATAGATCGCTTCCTCACAGGCGGTATCTCCACCGCCCACCACTGCAACGACTTTCTTCCGGTAGAAGAAACCGTCACAAGTAGCACAAGCGCTAACTCCCATTCCGGCGTATTTCTTTTCGTCTTCCAGTCCCAGGTATTTGGCCGTAGCACCGGTAGAAATGATCAATGCTTCCGTTTCAATCACCTTATCACCGTCAATCGTTATTTTATAAGGAGCTTTGCTCAAATCTGCCGCTGTAGCAATACCGAAACGGACGTCTGTTCCGAAACGGCTGGCTTGCGCACGCAAATCTTCCATCAACTGCGGACCACTGATTCCTTCCGGATAACCGGGGAAGTTCTCCACATCCGTAGTAGTCGTCAACTGACCACCGGGTTGCAATCCTTCATAAAGCACCGGACAAAGGTTAGCACGTCCTGCATAGATCGCTGCCGTATATCCGGCAGGCCCTGAGCCTATAATCAGGCATTTTACTTTTTCTATTTCTGCCATTTTATTGTTATATTATTGTTTTATATTCCAACTATCTCATCTCTTACTCAAAAGAACATTCTATCGTAAGTCTATCACTTCCGCAGTGGGGTATGCCTTCCGGTCGAAAGTGAAAACATGATCCGCATAATCCAGTCCGGTCTGATAAGCTGTCACGGTAATCTCATTACGCGTTTTCTGACCACGTTGCTGAAGCTGAATGTAAACCGGTTCATACGTACTCTTTGTCACATAAAGCGTAATACTTTCCAACTCTTGCTTTTTATCATTAGCAGTCAGAATCACTTCCCAAACAGCTTTACCCTGATATACCTTCACAGTTCCCAGCTTATAAGAGAATCCTTTCTGATACATATAAAGAAAGGTATACGGATTGATTTGCTGCAACTCTTCCTGAGTAGGATTGCTGACATTCACTTCATCATTTCTCACCATGTAACTCCACTGTGTTTTCCCGTCAAACCAAGTGGTTGTCTCGGAGGTCTTCAGCATAAACTTCTCGCCTTTCAACTGGATGATACCATTCTCACGTCCTTCCAGATGACCGTCATTGACAGCCTTCAAGGTAAAATCAGCCCTTACACCACCTGCCTTCTTAAATGCTTCGGCTGTCTTCTCCAGAACAACTTTAGCCTGCGACTGCTGTTGTTGAGCAATCACAGGCAGTGACAGTAAAGCTATTAAAACACTAAAAATGTATTTTCTCATTTGATTAATAAACGATCTGTTATTGTAAATTGTTCAAACGCATTTCAAGATCATTATCGTCGATGCAGAGTACATCACGAGCCTTGCTTCCCTGTGTGGGTCCGACGATTCCCGCCTTTTCAAGCTGATCCATGATACGTCCGGCACGATTGTAACCAATAGCAAATTTACGTTGAATTAACGAAGTGGAACCTTGCTGATGGATGACCACCAAGCGTGCCGCATCTTCAAATAACGGGTCGAGACGTCCCATATCAATGTCGCCCACTTCACTACCGCTGTCTTCGCTCACATACTCGGGCAGGAAGAACGGAGTTGGATAACTCTGCTGACGGGCAATAAACTTCGTGATTTCCTCCACTTCCGGCGTATCGATAAAGGCACACTGCACACGTACCGGATCAGCACCTTGCAGGAAGAGCATATCTCCCTTACCAATCAGGCGGTTTGCCCCCGGACGGTCAAGAATCGTACGGGAGTCCATCATAGCAGATACACGGAACGCAATACGTGCCGGGAAGTTCGCCTTGATCGTACCTGTAATGATATTCGTTGTCGGACGCTGCGTAGCGATAATCATGTGAATACCGACCGCACGTGCCAACTGCGCAATACGGGCAATAGGAAGTTCCACTTCCTTACCGGCAGTCATGATCAAATCTCCGAACTCGTCGATTACCACCACAATATACGGCATAAACTTATGTCCTTTCTCCGGATTGAGGCGGCGGTTGATAAACTTCTCATTATACTCCTTGACATTACGTACATGAGCCATCTTCAAGAGGTCATAGCGTGTATCCATTTCCACACAAACAGAATTCAGCGTTTGCACTACCTTGGTCACGTCCGTAATAATCGGTTCGCCTCCGTCGGGAAGTTTGGCCAGAAAATGGTTTTCAATGACGGAGTAAATGCTGAACTCCACCTTCTTCGGGTCAACCAGTACAAATTTCAATTCAGCCGGATGCTTCTTATATAATAAGGAAGTAATGATTGCATTCAAGCCGACAGACTTACCCTGCCCGGTAGCACCTGCCACCAACACGTGCGGCATCTTGCAAAGGTCGAACATGAACACTTCGTTCGTGATCGTCTTACCCAGTACAATCGGTAAGTCAAACTTAGACTCCTGGAACTTCTTGCTTCCAATCACGCTCTGACCGGATACAATCTTCGGATTCTTATTCGGAACTTCAATACCGATGGTTCCCTTACCCGGTATCGGAGCAATAATACGGATACCATCCGCTGACAAACTCAGGGCGATATCATCCTCCAGGCCCCGGATCTTCGAGATACGCACACCCTGTTCAGGGGTAATTTCATAAAGAGTCACCGTAGGACCTACCGTAGCTTTGATCGTACTGATTTCAATGCCAAAGCTGCGCAATGTATTAATGATACGGTCTTTATTCGCATTCTGCTCGTCCATGTCAATCGTCGGATCGTCATTCTCAAAATGCTTCATCAAGTCGATTGTCGGGAAACGGTAATTTTCCAGATCCTTCATCGGATTATAAGGTTCTTGCTCCGGACCCTGATATTCTTCTTCGGACGTAGCTGTCTCTACCTGGAACCCGGGTTCATCCTCACCCGGCAATTCATCCTGAGCAGCAGGAGGAACCACATCGCTTACGGTCGGTTCAAAGACCATAGTCACCCCTTCCGCCTCATCAGCAGAAGGAAGTTCGTCGTCCGGTTCCGGTGCGTTGACCGGAGATTCTTCTTTCGGTTCTTCTGCCTGTATATCCATCACGGGAGCAGGAGGAGGTGTTTGCTTATAAGTACGTTTCAGATTGAACTCCACTTCCTGCGGTTGCGAGGTCGTGAACTCCTGTGTTCCTTCTTCTGCTGTCTCTTTTTCCTCTTCTTTCTTCTGACGTTTGAGGAAACTCAGAGCAAAAAGTTTGCGCAACCAGATTATCGTCCGTGCACTTATGTAGATAAAGAAACAGACTGCCGTTATCAGCAGGATCATCCATACTCCGGGAACTCCCACCTGCGAAACCAGCCAGCGGCTTACATTGTAACCGTGCATACCTCCCAGATAAATGAAAGAATCCTGATAATGATCCATCAAAGCGAAACCGAAGAATACGGAGAACCAAATCAATAATAATGTACAACCGATAAACCATTTCCACAGACGGACAATGCGCACCCGCATCAGCTTCAATCCTGCCACCGCCAAAAAGACAAGGATAAAGAAAGAAGATATTCCAAAACAGTCATTTATCAGATAACTAGCCAACTGTGCTCCGCGAGATCCGGCATAGTTTTTTACATTGTTATTAACCGCCGCAAGGTCTGCCGAGTTGCCGCTGTCGATAATACTTTGGTCGGCTGCCCCCGTAAAGAAGAAGGAAGAAAAAGCCAACAAAAGATAAACAGAAAAGATTACCAGCATCAATCCGATCACAAAATGAACGGTTTCATTCTTAAAAATTGATACAATCCTTCCAGGAGAAGACGGAGTGCGTTCAGCCTCCTTATCTATTTTCTTTTTTGCCATGAGTCTTTATTCTTTAAATAAATTGGAATCCGTATTATAAGCCGCAAAAATAATAAAAAAATAACGAGCAGTACTCTCATTCAATCCTTTTTCTTACCTTTGCGATTCAAATCAATCTGATTATGGAAAAAGAAAGCCAAACGATATTTGAAAAGAATGTGATCGAGTTCGTAACGGTAGCCGCCGAATTTTGCGCATTCCTCGAACGTGCTGAACACATGAAGCGCAAAGCTTTTGTCGACACGTCCTTAAAAATACTTCCCCTGCTCTATCTCAAAGCATCCTTGCTTCCGAAGTGTGAAACGATTGGAGACGAGGCACCCGAAACGTATGTAACAGAGGAAATCTACGAGATTCTGCGCATCAATCTGGCAGGGCTGATGGGTGAAAAGGATGATTATCTGGACGTTTTCGTACAGGATATGGTGTACAGTGACCAGCCTATCAAGAAGTCCATCTCGGAAGATTTGGCAGATATCTATCAAGATATCAAAGATTTTATTTTCGTTTTCCAGCTGGGACTGAACGAAACCATGAACGACTCGCTGGCCATCTGTCAGGAAAACTTCGGTCTGCTGTGGGGACAGAAGTTGGTAAACACTCTGCGTGCCCTTCACGATGTGAAGTATAACCAGCAGAATGAGAATGACGAAGAAGACAACGAGGAAGAGAATAACGAACTAAGCGATGACGACTATTGTTGTGAAGAAGACGGTTGTCACTGCCACGACGACGAATGTCATTGTCATGAGGACGGTTGCCATTGTCGTAATGACGAATAAACAAAAATGATAGTAAGAAGAAGTATAAATAAAGACGAACTAAAGGAACTCCCGAAAACTGTATTTCCGGGACGAATCCATGTGATCCAGTCGGAAGCGGAAACAGAAAAAGCAGTAGCTTACCTGCAATCTCAGCCGATACTGGGTATCGATAGCGAAACGCGCCCATCCTTCACCAAAGGACAAAGTCATAAAGTAGCACTTCTGCAGATTTCTTCAGACGAATGCTGTTTCCTGTTCCGCCTCAATATGACCGGACTCACCCAACCTTTGGTCGACCTGCTGGAAAATCCGGCTGTTATCAAAGTAGGACTGTCGCTCAAAGACGACTTTATGATGCTGCACAAACGTGCACCTTTTACCCAACAGAGCTGCATCGAACTGCAAGACTATGTACGCCAGTTCGGCATACAGGACAAAAGTCTGCAAAAGATTTATGCAATCCTGTTCAAAGAAAAGATTTCCAAATCACAACGGCTGTCCAACTGGGAAGCGGACGTACTGAGCGACGGACAGAAACAATATGCCGCTACCGATGCCTGGGCTTGCCTCAACATCTACAACCTGTTGCAGGAACTGAAACGAACCGGCAACTACGAGGTCGAAAGCCTCCCTGTAGAAGAAGAGGTTGACGCAAATGCTCCCGCCAATCGCTGACAAATGACCGATAAAAGACTAATTAATAACTGATAAAATAGCATTTTAAACAACATGCATAAAGTATACCTCAAACCCGGCAAAGAAGAGTCTTTAAAAAGATTTCATCCCTGGATTTTCTCCGGAGCAATCGCTCGTTTCGATGGAGAACCCGAAGAAGGTGAAGTTGTAGAAGTATACACTTCGAAGAAGGAATTTATAGCCGAAGGACATTTCCAGATCGGAAGTATCGCCGTACGTGTGCTCTCTTTCCGTCAGGAACCCATCGACCACGATTTCTGGAAACGTAAACTGCAAATTGCCTATGATATGCGTTGTGGAATCGGTATCGCAGTCAATCCCACCAATGACACCTACCGTCTTGTACACGGTGAGGGAGACAATCTGCCTGGGCTGGTCATTGACATTTATGCCCGGACTGCCGTCATGCAGGCGCACTCCGCAGGAATGCATGTAGACCGCATGACTATCGCCGAAGCCCTGTCGGAAGTAATGGGTGACAAGATCGAAAATATCTATTATAAATCGGAGACTACGCTGCCCTTCAAGGCAGACCTTTTCCCCGAAAACGGTTTCCTTAAAGGAGGAAGCAGCGATAATATCGCACAGGAATACGGTCTGAAGTTCCATGTAGACTGGCTGAAAGGTCAAAAGACGGGATTTTTCGTAGACCAGCGCGAAAACCGTTCGCTACTGGAGCATTATTCAAAAGACCGTTCGGTACTGAATATGTTCTGCTACACCGGCGGTTTCTCCTTCTACGCCATGCGCGGAGGTGCAAAGCTGGTACATTCCGTTGACAGCTCTGCCAAAGCAATCGATCTGACTAACAAAAACGTAGAGCTGAACTTCCCCGGCGATGCCCGCCACGAGGCTTTTGCCGAAGATGCTTTCAAATACCTTGACCGCATGGGCGACCAATATGATTTGATTATCCTCGACCCGCCTGCATTTGCCAAGCATAAGGATGCTTTGCGGAATGCCCTGCAAGGTTATCGGAAACTGAATGCCAAAGCATTCGAAAAGATCAAACCGGGCGGCATCCTGTTTACTTTCTCCTGCTCTCAGGTGGTAACCAAGGATAATTTCCGCACAGCTGTGTTTACCGCTGCTGCTATGTCAGGACGTAGTGTACGTATCCTGCACCAACTAACCCAGCCTGCCGACCACCCGGTAAATATATACCATCCCGAAGGAGAATACCTGAAAGGGCTGGTACTCTATGTAGAGTAATATATGTCATAAACACCATGAACTTGCATAAACAAGGGGTGAATAAAAGAAAAATAACAGCTTCAAAGTTAATTAGAGTTAACAAACAGAAGTTTTTCGGCAAAACATTATGTTCTATAACATAAAACCCCTTATATTTGCACTGTGTTTTTCATGGTATTAGATTTAAGGTTAATAAAGATTGGCTGTCTGGGATAGATAGCCTTCTTTTTTTTATATACCTATCCACCCTCTTTTTAGCAGCAATTCTTCACCATTCTTCGCATTTATGGCTTTTTTATCCCCTTTTTATCGATTAACTTGTCCACCCAATCAACGAAAATATTATATTTGCATCTATTATTAACGTAAAAAGAGAAACACAAATTAGAAAAGTCATGAGTATAAAAGTTCGTTTGATCATTATGAACTTCCTGCAATTCTTTGTATGGGGGTCATGGTTAATTTCACTAGGGGGTTACATGGGCAGAGAACTCCACTTCGAAGGAGGGCAGATCGGTGCCATCTTCGCCACCATGGGTATTGCCTCTTTAGTTATGCCCGGCATCATTGGTATTATCGCCGATAAATGGTTCAATGCCGAACGTTTATACGGACTTTGCCACATCGCAGGGGCAGCTTGTCTTTTCTATGCCTCTACTGCCACGAGCTATGACCAGATGTATTGGGCAATGCTGCTCAATTTATTGGTATATATGCCTACCCTGTCGCTGGCCAATACCGTTTCATACAATGCACTGGAACAATATAAATGCGATCTGATCAAGGACTTCCCTCCTATCCGTGTATGGGGAACAATCGGTTTCATCTGCGCCATGTGGGCGGTAGACCTTACCGGATTCAAAAATTCCAGCGCACAACTCTATGTAGGCGGCGCATCCGCACTCTTGCTGGGGTTATACTCTTTCACCCTGCCGGCATGCAAGCCATCCAAGACAGAAAAGAAAACATTGCTTTCTTCCTTCGGACTGGATGCATTCGTATTATTCAAAAGAAAGAAAATGGCTATTTTCTTCCTGTTCTCCATGCTTTTAGGAGCAGCATTGCAGATCACTAACACGTATGGTGACCTTTTCCTCGGCAGCTTCGCCAGTATTCCGGAGTTTGCAGATTCTTTCGGAGTGAAACATTCGGTGATCCTGCTGTCTATCTCGCAAATGTCTGAAACATTATTTATTCTCGCTATACCATTCTTCCTGAGACATTTCGGCATCAAGCAAGTGATGCTGATCAGTATGTTCGCCTGGGTATTCCGGTTCGGACTGTTCGGCTTCGGAGATCCGGGTTCCGGTCTGTGGATGCTGATTCTTTCCATGATCGTGTATGGTATGGCGTTCGACTTCTTCAACATTTCAGGTTCGTTGTTTGTTGAACAAGAAACCAGTTCCTCCATCCGTGCCAGTGCCCAGGGGTTGTTCTTTATGATGACCAACGGGTTGGGTGCCATCATCGGAGGATATGCCAGCGGTGCTGTCGTAGACGCTTTCTCAGTATATGCTGATGGCAAACTGGTGAGCCGTGAATGGCCGGACATCTGGTTTATCTTTGCGGCGTACGCACTGGTGATCGGCATCCTGTTTGCTCTGGTATTCAAGTACAAACACCAACGAGAGAGTAAAGTAAATTAAGTAAAAAAGAACAATGGACAAAAAGGTAGAATTACAAGTTTTAAATATCACAAATAGCCAAGCGCAAGTAGGCGCCTTTGCCATGCTGTTGGGTGAAGTGGACGGTGAACGGCAACTGCCTATCATCATCGGTCCCGCCGAAGCCCAAGCAACCGCCCTGTATCTGAAGGGGATCAAGACTCCCCGCCCTCTGACACACGATCTGTTCATGACCACTCTCGGCGTGTTGGGAGCCAGTTTGCTCCGCGTACTGATTTACAAGGCGAAGGACGGTATTTTCTACTCCTACATTTACCTTAAAAGAGACGAAGAAATTATACGTATCGATACACGCACCTCGGATGCTGTCGCTTTGGCGGTCCGTGCCGAATGTCCGATCCTCATTTATGAATCCATTCTGGAACAGGAATGCCTTCGGATATCGAACGAGGAAAGAAGACATCCGGAAGAGTCTGACGACGAAAACGATGAAGAAGAATCGGAAGACGAAAAGAAGCGGGATCTGCCTCGCAACGTTACTTCGATGTCACTCGAAGAAGCATTGGAGCAGGCAATCAAAGACGAGAATTACGAACTGGCTGCCAAGATACGCGACCGGATCAATTCAAGAAATCAAAACCAGTAACCAATTATGCACGTATTTTATACTCCCGATATACAGAAAAACAACGAACTTCCGGAAGAGGAAGCACAGCACTGTACCCGCGTCCTGCGGTTGGGTATCGGAGACGAAATCACTCTTACGGACGGTAAGGGACATTTCTATAAAGCAGAAATCACGGTTGCAACCAACAAGCGTTGCCTTGTAACCATCAAAGAAACAATCTTTCAGGAACCGCTCTGGCCGTGTCATCTGCACATTGCCATGGCGCCGACCAAAAATATGGACCGCAATGAATGGTTTGCCGAGAAAGCTACGGAAATCGGATTTGACGAACTGACTTTTCTCAACTGCCGTTTTTCCGAACGCAAGGTGATTAAAGCCGAACGGATCGAAAAGATTCTGATATCAGCCATCAAGCAATCTCTTAAGGCTCGCCTGCCGAAACTCAACGAAATGACGGACTTCGACAAGTTCATCGCACAAGAGTTTCAAGGACAGAAATTTATTGCTCACTGTTACGAAGGCGAAAAGCCTCAGCTGAAAAATGTGTTGAAAGCCGGAGAAGATGCTCTCGTTCTGATCGGTCCCGAAGGAGACTTCAGCGAAGAGGAAGTGAAGAAAGCCATCGAACGCGGATTCACTCCCATCAGCCTGGGTAAATCACGGCTTCGGACAGAGACAGCGGCACTGGTGGCTTGCCACACAATGAACTTATTGAACCAATAATAACTTTTAAATAGTATGAGTATGGCAAAGAAAATGATCTCACGGCTCTCGGTACTGGCAGTACTGATTGTGTTTCTGGCAGCATGTTCCAAACAAACGGAATATACGAACGTAATACCGGCAGACGCTACGGCTGTTGCCTCTATTGATTTGAAATCACTGGCCAACAAAGCTGGAATGAACGACAAAGAAAATGAAGCTGCTAAACAGAAACTGCTGGAAGCAATGAAGAGCGGGATGAATGCCGCCACTTTCCAACAGTTGGAGAAGGTGATCAACACCCCGGGAGCATCCGGTCTGGATCCGGAAGCGCCGATCTATATCTTTAGCTCTCCGCAGATTTCCGGTGGTGCATTCGTTGCCAAAGTCAGCAATGAAGATGACTTGCACGCCTCCCTTGACGTGATGGCAAAAGAACAAATCTGCCAGCCGGTCAGCGAAGCGGACGGATATAGCTTCACTACCCTGAACGGAAACTTGCTTGCTTTCAATGAAACCACTGCAATCATTATCTCTGCCGACAGAGCTTCTCAGACAGAAGCAGCCAAAGAAGCCATCACCAAACTGATGAAACAGACGGCCGACAACAGCATTGCGAAATCCGGAGCTTTCCAGAAAATAGCCAAGCAAAAGAATGATATCAACTTCTTCGCCTCCATGTCAGCAATCCCTTCTACTTACAGAAGCCAGATCAGCATGGGACTTCCTTCTGAAATCAAACCGGAAGACATTACCATCCTGGGCGGACTGAACTTCGAAAAAGGCAAGATCGCCCTCAAAACAGAAAATTACACGGAGAACGACGCCGTCAAAGCTCTTCTGAAAAAACAAATGGAATCATTCGGAAAGACAAGCGGCACATTCGTGAAATACTTCCCGGCATCTACGCTGATGTTCATCAATATGGGCGTAAAAGGAGAAGGACTTTACAATCTGCTGAGCGAGAATAAGGAATTCCGCAGCACCGTGTCTATCGCCAAAGCGGATGAAGTAAAAGAACTGTTCAGCTCATTCAACGGCGATATCTCTGCCGGACTGATCAATGTAACCATGAACAGCGCCCCTACTTTCCTTGCTTATGCTGATGTAAAGAATGGAAATGCTCTTGAAGCTCTTTACAAGAACAAACAGGCACTGGGCATGAGAAAAGGAGAAGACATCATGGAACTGGGCAAAGACGAGTATGTCTACAAAACAAGAGGCATGAACGTATTCTTCGGCATCAAGGACAAACAGATGTACGCCACCAATGACGAACTACTCTACAAGAGCATTGGCAAAGCGGTTGACAAATCGATCAAAGACGCTCCTTACGCAGCAGATATGAAAGGCAAGACCGTATTTATGGCCATCAATGCTGAAGCCATACTGGATTTACCGGTCGTAAAGATGCTGGTAGGTTTCGGAGGCAAGGAGTTCAAGACTTATTCTGATCTCGCTTCCAAAGTTTCTTATTTATCCGTAAGTTCGGAAGGAGAAACAAGCGAAACAGACCTTTGCCTGAAAGACAAAGATGTCAATGCCCTCAAACAAATCGTAGATTTTGCCAAGCAATTCGCCGGCATGTAATTCGTAAATGAACGGCATGAATAGTATTCACTTACAGCAAACACTTCCCCAAGTGTTTGCTGACCGTAATTCGGTGACCTCTGACGTATGGCATCAGGACCTTATCTTCCGGAAAGGAGAAATGTATCTGATAGAAGCCGCCTCAGGCACCGGAAAATCATCGTTGTGCAGCTATCTTTACGGCTATCGCAACGACTATCAAGGAATTATCAATTTCGATGAAACCAATATCAAAGCATATTCCGTGAAACAATGGGTAGACCTGAGAAAGCATTCACTGAGTATGCTTTTTCAAGACTTGCGTATCTTCACCGAACTTACAGCGCTAGAAAACGTACAACTGAAGAATAACCTTACCGGACACAAAAAGAAAAAAGAGATTCTTGCATTGTTCGAAAAGCTGGGTATCTCAGATAAGCTGAACGTGAAAGCCGGAAAACTTTCTTTCGGCCAACAACAACGGGTCGCTTTTATCCGTGCATTCTGCCAGCCGTTCGACTTCCTGTTTCTGGACGAACCTATCAGCCATCTGGATGATGAAAACAGCCGCATCATGGGAGAAATCATCATCGACGAAGCCGGGAAACAAGGTGCCGGAGTCATTGCCACGTCCATTGGCAAACATATCGAACTGCCATACAAGAAGGTGCTCCAACTATAACAGAATCAGCGTCATCCGCGCCTAAAAATATAAAAATACAAAATAATGAATACCCTTGTCTGGAAACTTCTCCGCCAACATATCAGTATCGGTCAGCTAGCCGGTTTCTTTTTAGCCAACCTGTTCGGCATGATGATTGTATTGCTCAGCGTACAGTTTTATAAGGATGTCATCCCCGTATTCACCGAAGGAGACAGCTTTATGAAAAAAGACTTCATCATAGCAACCAAGAAAATCAGTACGCTCGGGTCTTTTGCCGGAAAAAGCAATACGTTCTCTCCCGATGACATCGCCGATCTGAAAAAACAGTCGTTTACCAAAACGATAGGAGCTTTCACCCCTTCTCAATTCAAAGTTTCGGCAGGATTGGGAATGCAGGAAGCAGGTATTCATCTCTCTACGGATATGTTCTTCGAGTCAGTTCCCGATGAATTTGTAGATATCAAACTCGACAAATGGCACTTCGACGAAGAAACACATACCATTCCCATCATTATCCCACGCAATTATCTGAATCTGTATAACTTCGGTTTCGCTCAAAGCCGCAGTCTGCCTAAGTTGTCAGAAGGACTGATGGGACTTATTCAGATGGACATCATGATGCGGGGCAACGGACGGGTAGAACAATACAAGGGAAACATCGTCGGTTTTTCCAACCGTCTGAATACGATTCTCGTTCCGCAGTCTTTCATGAACTGGGCAAACAAGAACTTCGCCCCCGACGCGGAGGCACAACCTGCCCGACTGATCATCGAGGTCAGCAATCCCGCCGACTCTTCGATTGCCAGCTACTTTCAAAAGAAAGGCTACGAGACGGAAGACGGGAAACTGGATGCCGGAAAGACTACTTATTTCCTTCGCCTTATCGTAGGCATTGTGCTGGGAGTAGGTTTATTCATCAGCATCCTGTCATTCTATATCCTGATGCTCAGCATATTCTTACTGCTCCAAAAGAATACGACCAAACTCGAAAGCCTGCTTCTGATAGGCTACAGCCCCAACAGGGTGGCACTACCTTATCAGATACTGACCGTAGGACTGAACATCATCGTACTGATTTTATCTGTCGGATTGGTATGCTGGCTGCGCAGCTATTACATAGACAGTATCAGACTTCTCTTCCCGCAACTGGAAACCGGTTCGTTATGGGCAGCTGTCAGTATGGGTATTCTTTTATTCCTCATCGTATCAGTCATTAATATACTGGCTGTGAAGCGAAAAGTTCTTTCTATCTGGATGCATAAAAGTTAAAAACACAATATATGAAAAACACCACTACTCTTCAAAGTAAAAGAAGTATTACAGTACTCTTGGGAGTCCTTCTATATTTCTCATCGCTATCTGCACAGACCATGCAAGATACGATTATCGCCAACTTCAGTCTGATGGAAAGAATTCCTAAAGAAAAGTTGTATCTCCATCTGGACAAACCTTTCTACGGAGCCGGAGAAAAGATATGGTTCAAAGGTTATCTGGTGAACGCCACCACCCATCAGGACAATTCACAAAGTAATTTTATCATTACGGAACTGATCAACCGTTCCGACTCCATTGTGGAACGAAAGAAAATCCGCAGAGATTCTCTCGGATTCCACAACGCCTTCACCCTCCCTGCCACCCTTCCGGCAGGCGATTACTACCTGCGGGGGTACAGCAACTGGATGCTGAATGAAGACCCCGACTTTTTCTTTTCGCGCAATATCAAGATAGGAAACTCTATCGACAATACCATCGTTTCGAGCATCGAGTATCAGCAAGAAGACGATACACATTACACTGCCAAAATCAAATTTACGAGCAACGTACAGGCTGTTTTCGAAAATACAACGATCAAATACCTGTACCTTGAGAATGGTAAGATAAAAAACAAAGGCAAAAAAAAGACGGACGAAAACGGCTGGATCTCCATTTCCCTGCCCGATTTAAAATCTCCGGCAGCACGCAGAATAGAAGTCGAATTTGACGATCCGCAATATATCTATAAACGGACATTCTATCTGCCGGTGTTCACCAATGATTTCGATGTGAAGTTTTTCCCCGAAGGCGGTGCCCTGCTCAGCATTCCCCATCAGAATGTCGCTTTCAAAGTGCAGGGAGCAGACGGCTTTTCTAAAGAAGTCGAAGGTTTCTTGTTCAACTCCAAAGGAGACACGCTTACCAATTTCCGGTCGGAACACAACGGGATGGGTATCTTTACGATGAATCCTGTCGATAATGAGACTTATTATGTTACGGCAAGAACCAATGACAGTATTACCAAGCGATTTGACCTTCCTGCCATAGAACCGAAAGGAATCTCCATCGCCATGTCGCACTATAAACAGGAAATTCGCTACGAAATCCAAAAGACAGAAACGACCGAATGGCCTCAGAAACTATTCCTGCTTGCACATACCCGTGGCAAACTGGCCATTTTACAACCCATCAATCCGGAAAGGACTTTCGGAAAGATGAACGATAGTCTGTTTACGGAAGGGATCACTCACTTTATGCTGATCGATCAGCAAGGGAATGCGCTCAGTGAACGGTTGGTTTTCGTACCGGATCATAAGCCGAATCAATGGCAAATCACTGCGGATCAGCCTACTTACGGAAAAAGAGAGAAGGTATCTTTGCAGATCGCTGCCAAAGACAACGAAGGTAACCCGGTAGAAGGAACCTTCTCTGTCAGCATCACCGACCGGAAAAGTATTCAACCCGACTCACTCGCCGACAATATCCTGTCCAATCTCCTGCTAACTTCGGATCTGAAAGGATATGTGGAAGACCCCGCATACTATTTTCTGAATCAGGACGCCCGGACGCTCCGTTCCATCGACTATCTGATGATGACACATGGCTGGCGCAGGCATAAAATTGAAAATGTTCTCCGCACTCCTTCGCTGAATTTCACAAATTATATAGAAAAAGGACAAACCATCAGCGGACGAATCATGGGATTCTTCGGAGCAAACGTAAAGAAAGGTCCCATCTGTGTACTGGCTCCCAAATACAATATCATAGCCACCACCGAGACAGACGAGAAAGGCCAGTTCATCGTCAACACCTCATTCAGAGACAGCACGACATTCCTTGTTCAGGCACGCACCAAGAAAGGATTTGCCGGTGTAGATATTCTAATGGACCCTCCCCAGTACCCGGTCGCTACACATAAAGCCCCTTATTTTAACGGAGCAGCTACCTTTATGGAAGATTATCTGATGAATACCCGTGACCAGTATTACATGGAAGGGGGAATGCGTGTGTACAATCTGAAAGAAGTGACAGTTACAGCGAAGCGGGAACGTCCGAGCTCAAAAAGTATTTATACGGGTGGTATCAACACCTATACTGTAGAAGAAGACAGACTGCAAGGATACGGTCAGACAGCTTTTGATGCAGCCAGCAGACTACCCAGCGTTACGATCACGAACGGAAGTGAGATACATATCCGCAACAATTCCGAACCGGCAATTATTGTTATCGATGATATTGTGTATGAAGATGCTTCCGATATTTTGAAGGATATCCAAGTCAGTGATATGTCCAGTATCAGTCTGCTTCGAGGAGCAGATGCCGTCATACTGGGTCCCCGTGCTTCCGGAGGTGCCGTTGTCATCACTCTGAAAGACCCTAGAAATCTTCCGGCCAGACCAGCGCAGGGAATTATCACTTATACGCCGCTGGGATACAGTGAGTCCGTAGAATTCTATCACCCCACTTATGATACTCCCGAGAAGAAGAACGCTCAGCGTTCGGACTTCCGGAGTACCGTTTACTGGAATCCGGAATTACGGTTAGACGCCGAAGGCAAAGCGACCATCGAATACTATACACCGGACAGCACAGCTCCCGAAGATATCATTATCGAGGGTGTGGACAAGAATGGAAAGGTATGTCGCTTCCTACAGACCATTAATAAGTAGCTTTTCTCAACTCTTCTTCAAACTTTTGTGTAGTTCAAATTTGAGTTCCGCTTCCTATTAAATAATCAGATAAAAGCATCCGAATAACCCATTGGGTCAAAATTATTTTGTATTTTTGCCGTCATTAAAGAATAAAACTATGCCAGACTATGATTTAATCACCATATTAGGGCCAACTGCCTCAGGGAAAACTCCTTTTGCTGCAGCATTAGCCCATGAACTGAATACAGAAATTATCAGTGCCGACTCCCGTCAGATCTATCGGGGAATGGATCTTGGTACGGGCAAGGACTTGGCAGATTACACAGTCGACGGACATCCAATCCCCTACCATCTGATTGATATTGCCGATCCCGGATATAAATACAATGTTTTCGAATATCAGCGGGATTTCCTGATTTCTTACGAAGCTATCAAACAAAAAGGCTGTCTGCCCGTTTTATGTGGAGGGACAGGTATGTATCTGGAATCGGTACTGAAAGGCTATAAACTGATGCCGGTACCGGAAAATCCGGAATTACGTGCCCGTCTGGCTAATCACTCTCTCGAAGAACTGACCGAAATCCTGGAGCAATATAAAACATTGCACAACTCTACGGATGTGGATACCGTGAAACGTGCAATCCGCGCGATAGAAATTGAGGAGTATTATGCCGTGCATCCGGTTCCCGAACGGGAGTTTCCGAAGTTGAACAGCCTCATCATCGGGGTAGATATCGATCGGGAACTGCGTCGCGAGAAGATCACCCGACGGTTGAAACAACGGCTGGACGAAGGAATGGTGGACGAAGTAAGGCGATTGACAGAACAAGGCATTTCACCGGACGACTTGATTTATTACGGACTGGAATACAAATTCCTGACGTTATACGTCATAGGCAAACTGACTTACGAAGAAATGTTCACTGAGCTGGAGACAGCTATCCACCAGTTCGCCAAACGTCAGATGACCTGGTTCCGCGGCATGGAGCGAAGGGGATTTACCATCCACTGGGTCAGTGCAGAGCTGCCTATGGAAGAAAAGATAGCCTTTGTGATAGAAAAACTGCGAGGGAATTAGTATCTTTGTCAGTCATTTACGAATGGTCTGTGAAAGATAAAGAATGCGATTGTTAATACAGTTAGGATAGAAATACGGTTATGAGTGTAGAACCTGGAAAATGGGGAGTGATCTACAACCCCAAAGCAGGTACCCGAAAGGTACAGAAACGATGGAAAGAAATCAAGGAGTACATGGACAGCAAAGGTGTCAACTATGACTATGTACAATCCGAAGGTTTCGGTTCGGTAGAACGTCTTGCCAAAATTCTGGCGAACAACGGCTATCGCACCATTGTCATCGTAGGTGGCGACGGTGCGCTGAACGATGCCATCAACGGTATCATGCTCTCTGATGCCGAAGACAAGGAAAACATCGCCCTCGGCATGATCCCGAACGGTATCGGAAACGACTTTGCCAGATACTGGGGACTCAGCACCGAATACAAACCTGCCGTAGACTGTATCATCAACCACCGTCTCAAGAAAATAGACGTAGGCTTCTGCAACTTCTACGACGGCAAGGAACACCAACGCCGTTATTTCCTCAACGCAGTCAACATCGGACTAGGCGCAAGGATTGTGAAAATCACCGACCAGACCAAACGCTTCTGGGGGGTGAAATTCCTGTCGTACGTTGCCGCCCTCTTCTCGCTGATATTCGAACGCAAACTATACCGGATGCACCTTCGTATCAATGACGAACACATCCGCGGACGCATCATGACCGTATGTGTAGGAAGCGCCTGGGGATGGGGACAGACTCCGAGTGCCGTACCCTACAACGGCTGGCTGGATGTATCCGTCATCTACCGTCCAGAATTCCTGCAAATCATTTCGGGATTGTGGATGCTGATTCAGGGAAGAATCCTGAACCATAAGATGGTGAAAAGCTACCGGACAAGAAAAGTGAAAGTGCTCCGCGCACAAAATGCTTCCGTCGATCTGGACGGTCGTCTGCTGGCAAGACATTTCCCGTTGGAGATAGGTGTATTATCAGAAAAGACTACTTTAATCATTCCGAATTAGCCAACAGAACCGGGCTTCTGACGAAAAGCAGCCCCTCACTCATGAAACTATAAATAAGTAATTAGTAACTTGTAATTAATAAAATGATCGAACTTAAGAACAATCCTGCCGGCAATTTCTTTCTGCTGGCCGGTCCATGTGTAATAGAAGGTGAAGAGATGGCAATGCGCATCGCTGAGCGCGTGGTCGGAATCACTGAAAAATTACAGATTCCTTATGTATTCAAAGGTTCTTACCGCAAGGCAAACCGTTCGCGTCTGGATTCATTCACAGGTATCGGTGACGAGAAAGCACTCAAGGTACTGAAAAAGGTACATGATACTTTCGGAGTTCCCACGGTGACGGATATCCATTCGGCCGACGAGGCTGAGATGGCTGCCGAATATGCAGACATTCTCCAGATTCCGGCTTTCCTTTGCCGTCAGACGGATTTGCTGGTTGCCGCTGCCAAAACCGGAAGGGCGATTAACATCAAGAAAGGACAGTTCCTCTCTCCGCTCGCGATGCAGTTTGCCGCAGATAAAGTGGTGGAAGCAGGCAACAAGAACGTGATGCTGACCGAACGCGGAACAACCTTCGGTTATCAGGACCTTGTAGTAGACTACCGGGGGATTCCGGAAATGCAAACGTTTGGTTATCCGGTCATACTGGATGTCACCCATTCATTGCAGCAACCCAACCAGACCAGCGGAGTGACCGGTGGTATGCCCCAACTGATCGAAACCGTAGCCAAAGCCGGCATCGCCGTAGGAGCCGACGGTATCTTTATCGAAACACACGAAAACCCCGCCGTAGCCAAGAGCGACGGAGCAAACATGTTGAAGCTGGACCTTCTGGAAGAACTATTAACCAAATTAGTCAGAATACGGGAAGCTATTAAATAACTCTTTTTTCTGCCCGTTTGTGATTATGCACAAAAGAATACGACAGATATTTCAGACAACTTTTTTATAAACTAAATAGAACATGAAACATTTATTACGTGGATTTTTTATTGCAGTTCTCTTTATATGCTGCAACTTCCAACTCGTGCTTGCACAACCCATGCAAACACTGCCTGTGGACAAGAATGTCCGCATAGGTAAACTTGACAACGGGCTTACTTATTACATCCGACACAATGCACTTCCAGAAAAACGCGTCGAATTCCACATTGCACAGAAAGTGGGTTCCATCCTTGAAGAACCGCAACAGCGCGGTCTGGCTCACTTCCTTGAGCATATGGCCTTCAATGGGACAAAGAACTTCCCGGGTGATGAAACCGGACTGGGCATCGTGCCTTGGTGTGAAACCAAAGGTATCAAGTTCGGAACAAACCTGAATGCGTACACCAGTATCGACAAAACAGTATACCGAATCAGCAACGTACCTACCGACAATGTAAGTGTAGTAGACTCCTGTCTGCTGATCCTGCACGACTGGTCAAGCGCCATCAACCTTGCCGACAAGGAAATCGACAAAGAACGTGGTGTGATCCGTGAAGAATGGAGAAGCCGCAACAGTGGTATGCAGCGCATCATGACCAGCGCTCTGCCTGTCATGTATCCGGACTCCAAATATGCAGACTGTATGCCGATCGGAAGCCTCGACGTGATCAACAACTTCCCTTATCAGGACATCCGCGACTACTATGCGAAATGGTACCGTCCGGACCTGCAAGGTATCATGATCGTCGGCGACATCAATGTAGACGAAATGGAAGCAAAACTGAAAAAGGTATTTGCAGACATAAAAGCTCCGGTAAATCCGGCTGAACGTATCTACTATCCGGTAGCCGACAATCAGGAACCGCAAATCTTCATCGGTACGGACAAGGAAATCGAAACTCCTTCCATCAGCTTCTTCTTCAAGAGCGAAGCTTTCCCGGATTCACTGAAGAATACAATCAACTATTACGGCATTCAATATATGCTGAGCATGGGTGTTACGATGCTGAACAGCCGCCTGGCAGAAATCAGCCAGCAGGCAAATCCTCCTTTCACCGGTGCAAGCGCAGGTTATGGCGACTTCTTCGTAGCCAAGACTAAAAATGCTTTCGGAGTAGATGCCAGCAGCAAAATCGATGGTATCGAACTGGCTATGAAAACCATTCTCGAAGAAACTGAACGCGCACGCCGCTTCGGATTCACCGAAACTGAATATGACCGTGCCCGTGCCAACTATCTGCAACGCGTAGAATCTGCTTACAACGAACGCGAAAAGATGAAAAACGACACTTATGTCAACGAATATATCAGCCACTTCCTCGACAATGAACCGATGCCGGGCATTGAATACGAATATGCTATGATGAATCAGCTGGCTCCGAACATTCCGGTAGCAGCGATTAATCAGGTGATGCAACAGCTGATCACTGACAACAATCAGGTAGTACTGTTGGCAGGTCCGGAGAAGGAAGGTTTGAAATACCCGACAAAAGAAGAAATCGCAGCTCTGCTGAAACAGATGAAGTCTTTCGACCTGAAGCCTTACGAAGACAAGGTATCTAACGAACCATTACTGAAAGAAGAACCGAAAGGCGGAAAGATCGTTTCTGAAAAAGCCGGAGATATTTATGGCACAACGAAACTGGTTCTGTCCAACGGTGTGAAAGTGTACATCAAAACTACTGACTACAAAGCTGACCAAATCCTGATGAAGGGTACCAGCCTCGGTGGTACCAGCCAGTTCGCAGACAAAGAAATTCTGAATATCTCTCAGATCAACGGTGTTGCACTGGTAGGCGGTATCGGTAACTTCAACAAAGTAGACCTCGGCAAAGCACTTGCAGGCAAACGCGCTTCTGTAGGAGCCGGTGTCAGCGCTACAACAGAAACGGTTTCCGGTAGCTGTTCTCCGAAGGACTTTGAAACAATGATGCAACTTACTTATCTGACTTTCATTGCTCCCCGCAAGGACAACGAAGCATTCGAGTCTTACAAGAACCGCATGAAAGCAGAATTGCAGAATGCCGACGCTAATCCGATGACTGCATTCAGTGATACCATTTCTTATGCACTGTATGGCAATCACCCACGTTCTTTCAGCATGAAAGAAAATATGGTGGACAAGATCGACTATGACCGTGTAATGGAAATGTACAAAGACCGTTTCAAAGATGCAAGCGACTTTACATTCTACTTCGTAGGAAACATCGATATCGAGAAGATGAAACCGATGATTGCCAAATATCTGGGCAGTCTGCCATCTATCAACCGTAAAGAGACTTTCAAAGATACGAAGATGGAAATCCGCAAGGGTCAATACAAGAACGAGTTTGCCAAGAAACAGGAAACTCCGATGGCCAGCATCTTATTCCTGTTCAACGGTACTTGCAAATATGACTTACGCAACAACCTTACCCTGAGCATCCTTGATCAGGCATTGGATATGGTATACACCGAAGAAATCCGTGAGAAAGAAGGCGGCACTTATGGCGTAAACTGTAGCGGAAGCCTTAGCAGATATCCGAAAGAACAACTCGTTCTTCAGATTGTATTCCAGACTGACCCGGCCAAGAAAGACAAGCTGTCGGGCATCGTCATCGAACAGTTGGAAAAAATGGCTAAAGAAGGTCCGTCTGCCGAACATATGCAGAAGATCAAAGAGTATATGCTGAAAAAATACAAAGATGCTCAAAAGGAAAACAGCTACTGGCTGGGCAATCTGGATGAGTATTTCTACACAGGTATCGATTATACAAAAGACTATGAGACGTTGGTCAACAGTATCACAGCAAAAGATGTACAGGAATTCCTTGCCAAGCTGATGAAACAGAACAACGAAATCCAAGTTATCATGACCATACCTGAAGAAGAAGCTAAATAAACCTTTATAGCATACCAACAGTATGATGATATTCAACGAATTACGCAAACATGGACGGCTTGCTTCCAAAAGGCATCCGATGTATGAAAAGAACAAAGTTGCCAAAATATTCGGATATATCGGGGTTGCCTTCTGGGCAGGATACCTGATATTCTTCGGTACAACGTTTGCATTCGGCTTTGCAGATATGGTTCCCAACCGGGAACCGTATCATGTAATGAATGCCGTTGCCCTGATCTTTATTCTGGCACTTGACTTCCTGCTGCGTATTCCGTTCCAAAAAACACCGACGCAGGAGGTAAAGCCTTACCTCCTGTTGCCGGTTAAACGAAATCGGATCATCGATTTCCTGCTTATCCGTTCGGGACTTAGTCTGTTCAACCTGTTCTGGTTGTTTATGTTCGTCCCCTTTGCCTTCATTACCATTACCAAATATTTCGGTATTTCAGGTGTACTCACCTATCTCATAGGCATCTGGCTTTTGATCGTTGCCAACAATTACTGGTACCTGTTATGTCGCACACTAATCAATGAACGTATTTGGTGGGTGCTGCTCCCTGTCGCTTTCTACGGTGGGCTGGGCTGCCTTGCCTTTATTCCCGAAGACAGTCCCCTGTTCTACTTCTTTATGGACCTGGGAGACGGATATATCAACGGGAATATTCTCTGTTTCCTCGGTACCATCCTTGTCATAGCCATTTTATGGCTGATTAACCGCAAAATCATGTCCGGCCTCATCTACGCTGAATTGGCAAAAGTAGATGACACCCGCATCAAGCATGTTTCAGAATACAAATTCTTCGAGCGATACGGAGAAGTTGGTGAATATATGCGGTTGGAATTAAAAATGCTTTTGCGCAACCGGCGTTGCAAAGGTGCATTGCGCAATGTTCTCCTTGTAGTCATCGCCTTCTCCTGCATACTTAGCTTTTCAAGCCTTTATGACACGAGTACCATGACTACCTTTATCTGTGTTTATAACTTTGCCGTATTCGGCATGATCATCCTTTCGCAGCTCATGTCTTTCGAAGGCAATTACATCGACGGACTAATGTCCCGCAAAGAATCCATCATGAGTCTGCTGAAAGCAAAATATTATATCTATACTATCGGCGAAATCGTCCCATTTGTTTTGATGATTCCCGCCATTGTAATGGATAAAGTTCCCTTACTGGGTATCTTTGCCTGGTTCTTCTACACCACCGGTTTTATCTATTTCTGTTTCTTCCAACTGGCTGTTTACAATAAGCAGACCGTAGCACTGAACGAAAAAGTGACAAGCCGCCAGACCAACAGCGCCATACAAATGGTTGTCAACTTCGGAGCTTTCGGTATCCCGTTGATCCTGTATTCTGTGTTGAACGCGTTTCTGGGTGAAACGGCCGCCTACTCTATCCTGCTCGCCATCGGGCTTGGATTTACACTGACTTCTCCGCTTTGGATCAGAAATGTATATAAGCGTTTCATGAAACGGAGATACGAGAATATGGAAGGCTTCAGAGACAGCCGCCAATAAGAGATTTACGATTGAACCGATTAATCATTTACGATAAAAAATACCAAGACAATGATAAGCATCAATAATCTTCAAAAGAATTTCGGCAAAAAGATGGCCGTGAACATAGATCACTATGAAATCAATCAAGGCGATATGCTCGGATTGGTAGGAAACAACGGTGCCGGTAAAACAACACTTTTCCGGTTGATGCTCGACTTACTGAAAGCGGATAATGGGAATGTCGTCATCAACGACATTGACGTCAGTCAAAGTGAAGACTGGAAAAACTTCACAGGTGCTTTCATTGACGATGGATTTCTGATAGACTACCTTACTCCGGAAGAATATTTTTACTTTATCGGGAAAATGTACGGACTGAAAAAGGAAGAGGTGGACGAACGCCTGCTGCCGTTCGAACGTCTAATGAGCGGAGAAGTGATCGGACAAAAGAAACTGATCCGTAACTACTCAGCCGGTAATAAACAGAAAATCGGCATCATCTCCGCTATGCTTCATTATCCGCAGTTGCTGATACTCGACGAGCCGTTCAATTTCCTCGACCCCAGTTCGCAATCCATTATCAAACATATGCTCAAAAAGTACAGCGAAGAGCATAATGCAACTGTAATCATTTCCAGCCACAATCTGAATCATACGATAGATGTATGTCCACGTATTGCCCTGCTGGAGAATGGTGTCATCATCCGGGATATTATCAATGAGAATAATTCTGCTGAAAAGGAGCTGGAAGACTACTTTAATGTAGAAGAATAAAGTTACTTATAATTTTACAATATACGAAAAGAAAGATAGCCGATGAGAGTGAACTTCAAACTTATCTTCATACTGACAGGACTGATCCTTGTCCTTAGTTCCTGCCGCACGTCTGCTCCCCGTCTGGATTACCAGGCACTGGCACGCGCCTCCATCCTGCTGGGCGTGGACATCCATATGGAAGATAACCACAAGCTCTATCTGGAATCGGCCGAATGGATAGGTGCACCTTATCGTGGAGGCGGCGATTCAAAACGCGGCACCGACTGTTCGGGACTTACCTACCAGATATACCGGAAAGTATACCGCACTCAGGTTCCGCGAAATACCGAAGACCTGAGAAAAGAAAGTACCAAAGTCGCCAAACGGAATTTGCGAGAAGGCGATCTGGTATTCTTCAGCAGCAGTCGTTCCGGCAAAAAGGTAGCTCACGTAGGTATCTATCTCAAAAATGGGAAATTCATTCATGCCAGTACCAGCAAAGGAGTGATTGTCAGTCGTCTGAGCGAAGACTATTACACCAGACACTGGATATCCGGAGGAAGAATACGCTGATTATCAACTTAAAAACATATAGAATCATGAAATCGTTTATTGGAGCAGTCATATTTATCTGCGTAGCGTTAAGCGCAAACGCACAGCTTTTATGGAAAGTATCTGGTAATGGACTTAGCAGCCCTTCATACATTATGGGGACTCACCATCTCGCTCCGTTGAGTGTCAAAGACGGCATTGCCGGACTACAGAAAGCGATGGATGAAACACAACAGGTATATGGAGAACTGAAAATGTCGGATATCCAGTCTCCGGCCACCATCCAGAAGATGCAGAAAATGATGATGATCGAAAGCGATACGACTCTGACTACTCTCCTCTCACCGGAAGATTACGAAACCGCTAATAAATTCTGCAAGGAGAACCTGATGATGGACCTCAACATGGCACCCAAAATCAAACCGGCTTTCTTACTGAACAACATAGCAGTAGTGGCGTACATCAAGCACATCGGAAACTATAATCCGCAAGAACAGCTCGATACTTATTTCCAGACTCAGGCAACGCAGAAAGGAAAAAAAGTGGATGGACTGGAAACTCCGGATTTCCAGTTTAACCTGCTATACAACGGCATTTCCCTGCAACGTCAGGCCCAACTGCTCATGTGTACCCTCAATAACATCGACAAAGAGGTGGAAAGCCTCAAAAGACTGACAGATGCCTACATGAAACAGGATTTGGAAACCATGCTGAAAATCAACGAAGAGCGCAAAGGAAATCAATGTGATGCACTTCCCGCAGAAGAAAACGCCCTAATTTACGACCGCAATAAAACATGGGCACAGAAACTACCGGCTATCATGAAAGCCGCTCCTACCTTTGTTGCAGTCGGCGCTTTGCACCTGCCGGGTGATAAAGGCTTATTAAACTTACTGAAAAAACAGGGATATACAGTAGAAGCAGTAAAATGATGAATTATAAAACTTATTTATTCGATTTCGACTATACACTAGCCGATTCATCACGGGGTATCGTTACTTGTTTCAGAAATGTACTTAATCGTCACCAATATACGAATGTCACCGACGAAGCGATCAAACGTACCATTGGTAAAACACTGGAAGAATCTTTCAGCATACTGACCGGAGTCACCGACTGGGAACAGCTCACCGCTTTTCGACAAGAGTACAGACTGGAAGCGGATGTTCACATGAACGTGAATACCCGCCTTTTTCCTGATACACTCTCTACTCTGAAAGAACTAAAAGAACGAGGTGCCCGCATCGGCATTATCTCTACTAAATACCGTTTCCGTATACTTAGTTTTCTGGATGAGTATCTGCCGGAAAACTTTCTCGACATAGTGGTAGGCGGAGAAGATGTACAAGCTGCCAAGCCTTCACCGGAAGGAGTAAAATTCGCTCTCGAACACTTGGGCAGTACTCCGCAAGAAACCTTATACATCGGAGACAGTACTGTGGATGCCGAAACAGCACAAAATGCGGGAGTAGACTTTGCAGGTGTCCTTAATGGAATGACTACCGCTGACGAACTCAGAGCATATCCGCACCGGTTTATTATGGAGAACTTATCCGGTTTGCTACAAGTCTGAACATCGTTCTGTTACAACGAATATAAAACACATATAACTATGAAACGACACTTATTTTTTATATACATAGCCTTAATTTTATGTCATTGTTCTATTATTCAGGCACAAACAAAAGCTACGATAGTAGCAGCTGATCCTGATGGTTTTCTTTGGGCAAGCTCCGGAGGTGAGTTTTTCTTCCCTGTTCAGAATGTCACTACCAAAGACTGGCAAGTGGAAGTGAAAGAAGCACAAAACTGGATACAAGTAGAAAAGAAAGACACGCTCGGTTTTTTAATAACGATACAGCCCAATGAAACCGATATAGACAGATATGCAACCATCAGACTCTTTTCTGTTGAGAAAGAAGAATTACTAAAGTTTGCCCAACTGGGAGACAAAGAAATCATAGCAGGACTTGCATTTGATTACAGAGAACAGACTCAATGGATAGATGCTTCTTCTAAATTTACCCGGTTATGGAGTGCTAAAGTTAATTCAGAAGCAGATAGCTGGGCATATGCTACCCGGCACGGAGATGATGGGATCATGCTCAACCTTGATAAAAATGAGCAGCGTACCAAACGTACCTTAAAATTAATAATACATGATGCGGACAAAGTGTTGGCTGCCTTACTGGTAAACCAATACCCTGATCCGCTACCATTATCAACGTATGGCTATAGTGTAGGCGACAAAGCTTCCATAATCACCCTTGACGCAGGCGTAAAAGACAGCCTGATATTTCAGCTTCCCGACTGGATTCAGATACATTCCAAACAAGAAACTGATAACGGCATCCGCTACCAATTTGCAATAGAAAACAATCCAATGGACATAGCGCGTTACGATTCGATTCGTATACGCACAGAGTCGGAAACAGGACAAAGTGAAATAGCTATTTCGCAATACGGACACTCACTATACACACCAGTCGGTGTAGAAGCTTTATGCGACACTTTGATCACGATAGCAAGTGGAGAGGCTTCTTCCTTCCAGGAAGGAGAAGGGGTCGAACGGTCATTCGACGGAGATTTTTCCACTCTGTATCATTCTTCTTATCACTCACCGGAATATGATTCACCGGAATATTTCCCCATATCATTGACTTACAAGTTTCAAAAGCCTGAAACAGTGGATTATTTGGAATATTATCCCCGTACAGATGGCGGCACCAATGGTATATTTCAGGAAATCGAGGTATGGACGCAAGTAGCCGGAGAAAAAGACTTCCGTTTGACAACAAGTGCGAATTTTAACGGAAGCACTCTTATAGAACGAATCGAATTCCCGCATACGCAAAAAAATATAATAGCAGTAAAGTTAGTTGTAAAGTCAGGAATGGGTGCCGGCTGCGGTTTTGCCAGTTGTGCTGAAATGAGATTCTACCGAAAAGCGAACTTCGGCTTTAACTATACGGATATATTTACCGATTCTACCTGCTATGCACTGAAACCAGGTGTTGCGGAACATGATATTGACAGAGTGTGCCGTCAGCCTTTCTTCCATAATCTGGCCATGCACCTGCTAAACGGCGATTATCCTAACGAATTCCGTGTACAAAACTACAAAGCCTGGGAAACTCCAGACGTACAGGCACAAAAGAACGGAACAATGCCTTTCAGTTTATACGACAATCCGACCGGTATCGCTGCTGTGAAAGGAGAACCATTGGTAGTATTCGTGGGGCATGAATCACCCAAAGCCAAAAGATTGGCTATGGTGATTCAAAACTTGAATCTGAAGTCTGATAATGACGGCTATGGTGGTCCATCGTATTTTTTACACAAAGGTCTCAACGTACTATATCCGAATAGTTCGGGATTAGTCTACCTTCTTTATCAGTCCGACACACCGGAATCAACATCCCCTGTACGCGTCCACTTCGCTACCGGCAGAGTGAACGGTTATTTCGACGCGACTAAGCATATATCTCCCGACGGAACTTCCAGATGGAGCGAATTACTGGCACGTGCCGGTGATAAATATTTCGATGTATTAAGTAATCATGTCCACTTTACATTCCGTGCCGAGGACTTCCGCAGATATGTACCGGATGTCAACAAGCTGCTGGCAGCTTATGACACACTGGTATGTCATGAACAGGAATTTGCAGGTCTGAAAAAATACAATCGCTGGATGAATAACCGACTCTACATACATACGACATATCGGGAAATGCTTTATGCTACTCCATACCATATCGGTTTCCAGGAATCACAACTTCCTCTGCTACTGTGCCCCGACAGCCTGAAAGGAGCACATTGTTGGGGGCCTGCCCATGAATTGGGCCATGTATTACAAGTTTCTCCATCAATGAAATGGACTGGCATGACAGAAGTCACTAATAACATTCAAAGCATGGAAATACAACGATTGTGGGGTAATCCTTCTCGCCTGCATACGGAATCACGCAGCACGAATGGGTATAATGACATTTATGAACAGGCAATGAACGTAGCTTTTGTACAGAAACGTCCTTTTGCATACCTCTCCGACTGGTTCGACCAATTAGTACCTTTCTGGCAACTGCGACTGTACGTGATGGACATCTGCGGCAAATCGGATTTCTATAAAGACGTCTATGAAGCCAGCCGCCTGCTAAACGCCCAAGGTACCCATCTCACAAGCGGTCAACTCCAGTTAGAATTCGTATATAACAGCTGCGTGGCAGCAGGCATGGACCTTCGCCCGTTTTTTGAAAAATGGGGCTGGCTTCAAGCAAGCGAACGTATATACGACGATTACTACGGAAAAGATACAATTACAGTAAATCCGGCAGATATAGAACAGCTGAATGCAAGGATTAAAACTCTGCATCTGCCCGTCCCTGCCCATGCAGCCGAATATATAACCGACAATACATTAAACCTATACAAACACGCGCAACCTTTCCTTCCCGGTACAGTACAAATCAATCCGGAAACAGGTGAGGTATGTATCAAAGATGCTTCAGGAGCCGTTGCGTTCGAGGTTTATGAAGATAAAAAAATGATAGGAGTATCTTATCAGCCTGTTTTCAAGGCAGTTGCCCTCCAAGGGACAGATACATCAAAAATTCATGTGAAAGCTGTATCTCCCAAAGGAAAACGGAGTATATGTAAAATGCTTTAATAAAAGACAAGTATAAAAACTTCTTCTACAGACAAAAAGAAACAGCAAAAAACAAAGGAAATATTTGTCTGAAACAAATAAAAGAAGTACTTTTGTGCCCGATTATTCCGCAACGGGTTCGACAAAGAGCTCTTTAAGTGATTAAAGACCACCCGCCGGAGCTAACTTATACATTATATATAAGATGTACGCAATTGTAGAAATTAACGGTCAGCAATTTAAAGCAGAAGCTGGTCAGAAACTGTTCGTTCACCACATCGAAGGTGCAGAAAACGGTTCAACAGTAGAATTTGAAAAAGTTCTTTTGGTAGACAAAGACGGAAACGTAACAGTAGGTGCTCCTACCGTAGAAGGCGCTAAAGTCGTTTGCCAGGTTGTTTCAAACTTGGTTAAAGGCGACAAAGTTCTTGTTTTCCACAAGAAAAGAAGAAAAGGTCACAGAAAACTGAACGGTCACCGTCAGCAGTTCACTGAGTTAACAATCACAGAAGTAGTAGCTTAATCATTTAAAAAGTAAGAAGAAATGGCACATAAAAAAGGTGTCGGTAGTTCTAAGAACGGCCGCGAATCACAGAGCAAGAGATTAGGCGTTAAGATATTTGGTGGCGAAGCTTGCAAAGCAGGTAACATCATCGTTCGTCAAAGAGGTACTGAATTCCACCCGGGTGAAAACATCGGAATGGGTAAAGACCACACTCTTTTCGCTTTAGTAGATGGTACAGTTAGCTTTAAAGTAGGTAGAGAAGACAGAAGATATGTTTCTATCATCCCTGCTGAAGCAACAGAAGCATAACCTGCACAACTGAAAATATTCAAGAAAAGGAGATGTAATCCAAACGATTGCATCTCCTTTCTTTTTTTATGCAGATTTTCATTGCTCGCTTATTCGTTTTTTCTTTATCTTTGTAGCCTTAATAAAGAAAGTTCATAAAAAGTATAGATATGCTTACCATTAAACAAATTACAGAAAATACAGAAGCGGTACTCCGCGGACTGGAAAAGAAGCATTTCAAGAATGCAAAAGAGACGATTGACGAAGTCATCGCCCTCAACGACAAGAGACGTACTACGCAAAACCTATTAGATAAGAACCTGGCAGAGGTTAATTCACTTTCCCGCACGATCGGTCAGCTGATGAAAGAAGGAAAGAAAGAAGAAGCCGAAGCTGCACGTGCACGTGTTGCCGAACTGAAAGAAAGCAACAAAGCACTGGACGCTACCATGACACAGGCTGCTACAGACATGCAGAATGTACTTTATACGATCCCTAACATTCCTTATGACAGCGTACCCGAAGGCGTAGGTGCCGAAGACAATGTCGTAGAAAAGATGGGAGGCATGGAAACAGAACTTCCCAAAGATGCACTGCCTCACTGGGAACTGGCTAAAAAATACGATTTAATCGATTTCGATCTTGGTGTAAAGATTACAGGTGCAGGCTTCCCTGTATACAAAGGAAAAGGTGCCCAACTGCAACGTGCCCTGATCAACTTCTTCCTGGACGAAGCACGCAAATCCGGATACACAGAAATCATGCCGCCGACAGTAGTCAATGCCGCTTCCGGTTATGGCACAGGACAGCTTCCCGACAAAGAAGGACAGATGTATCATTGCGAAGTAGATGATCTCTATCTGATCCCGACAGCTGAAGTTCCTGTCACCAACATCTACCGTGATGTTATCCTGGAAGAAAAACAGTTGCCGATTATGAACTGCGCATACACACAGTGTTTCCGCCGTGAAGCTGGTTCTTACGGTAAAGACGTACGCGGTCTGAACCGCCTGCATGAATTCTCCAAAGTAGAATTGGTACGTATTGACAAACCGGAACATTCTAAAGAATCTCACCAGCAAATGCTTGACCACGTAGAAGGCCTGTTGCAGAAACTGGAACTTCCATACCGCATACTCCGCCTGTGTGGTGGCGATATGAGCTTTACCGCTGCACTTTGTTTCGACTTCGAAGTATATTCCGAAGCACAGAAACGCTGGCTGGAAGTAAGTTCCGTATCCAACTTTGACACTTACCAGGCCAACCGACTAAAATGCCGTTACCGTAGCGCAGAAAAGAAAACAGAACTCTGCCATACATTAAATGGATCAGCACTGGCACTACCACGCATCGTCGCCGCTTTATTGGAAAACAATCAAACCCCCGAAGGAATTAGAATTCCTAAAGCATTGGTTCCATACTGCGGTTTCGAAATGATAGACTAAGAAACTTTCTACTCCTGTAAGAATGAGACATCTCTGCCCCTTACAGGAGTTTCCTTTATTAACCTTTAACACATTTACCCCCATGACAAAAAACACAAAAAGTTTTGCATTGCCATTGGCATTCATTGGCGTCATGTTCTTTTCACTGGGCTTCGCCCTTGGTATCAACTCAGTATTAGTCCCCGTATTGAAGGGATCGCTGGAAATCAGTTCGGCGGAATCATATCTGATTATCGCTGCCACTTTCATCCCGTTTCTTATTTTTGGTTATCCGGCAGGACTTACGATTAAAAAGATCGGATACAAACGGACGATGGTTCTGTCATTCCTTATGTTTGCCATAGCCTTCGGACTTTTCATACCATCGGCAAGCTATGAAAGTTTTCCTCTGTTTTTATTGGCTTCCTTTATCAGCGGAACTGCCAACGCTTATCTGCAAGCTGCAGTAAACCCGTATATCACAATTCTGGGACCGATAGACAGTGCTGCCAAACGTATCAGCATTATGGGTATATGCAATAAACTCGCATGGCCGATTCCACCTTTATTCCTGGCTTTCCTTATCGGAAAAGAAGTGACCGACATTACGGTAGCTGACCTGTTTCTGCCGTTCTACGTTATTATCGCCGCATTCATCGCATTAGGAATTATCGCATATATAGCCCCGCTACCGGAAGTCAAAGCCGTCGGCGAAGACGACAGCGAAGAGGCAGCCGAAGCCTGTCCTTACGCTGCAAAGAAAACTTCCATCTGGCAATTCCCGCATTTATTATTAGGCTGTCTTGCTCTCTTCTTATATGTAGGTGTAGAAACCGTATCACTGGGTACATTAGTAGATTATGCCACCAGCCTTCATTTGGAAAATGCAGCAATGTATGCCTGGATTGCTCCGATAGGCATTGTGATCGGTTACATCTGCGGCATCATCTTCATCCCTAAATATATGAGCCAGGCTACAGCACTGAAGATTTGTTCGGTTCTGGCTATCATCGGTTCCGTACTGGTAGTACTTACACCTGCTGATATATCCATCTATTTCATCTCATTTATGGCATTGGGATGTTCTTTAATGTGGCCTGCCCTGTGGCCTTTGGCTATGGCAGATTTAGGAAAGTTCACCAAATCCGGTTCATCTCTTCTGATCATGGCAATGGCAGGCGGTGCTGTTATTCCTACCTTATTCGGCTATCTGAAAGACATTTCCGATATTCAGAAAGCATATTGGATTTGCCTTCCCTGCTTCCTGTTTATTCTATATTATGGGGTAGCCGGATACAAAATCAGAACGAAATAAATAAAGATATTCACATGGATATGGAAAGTCACTCATCAAAAGAGTGACTTTTCTTTTTATATTTCGTAAATAAGCCGTATCTTTGCCGAAATTTATAACATTCTGATAGCAGTTACGTAATAATACCAACAAATTAATTAGATAATGAACAAAATCATTAGCAAAGAACGCTTTTCTGAGAAAGTGTTTAAACTTGAAATTGAAGCTCCTTTAATTGCTAAATCCCGCAAAGCCGGCCACTTCGTCATTGTACGTGTAGGCGACAAGGGAGAACGTATGCCTCTGACGATTGCCGGTTCTGATTTGAAGAAAGGCACCATCACTCTGGTGATACAGGAAGTCGGGCTCTCCTCTACCCGTCTTTGTGAATTGAACGAAGGTGATTATATCACTGACGTAGTAGGTCCGCTCGGACAAGCTACTCATATTGAGAATTTCGGAACAGTTGTTTGTGCTGGTGGTGGTGTAGGTGTTGCTCCGATGCTTCCTATCGTGCAGGCTTTGAAAGCTGCCGGAAACAGAGTGATCACTGTATTGGCAGGACGTAACAAAGACCTTATCATTCTGGAAAAAGAAATGCGCGAAAGCTCCGACGAAGTGATTATCATGACGGACGACGGCTCTTACGGGCGTAAAGGTCTAGTAACTGAAGGCGTGGAAGAAGTCATCAAACGTGAAAAGGTGGATAAATGCTTCGCCATCGGCCCTGCTATCATGATGAAGTTCGTTTGTCTGCTGACAAAGAAATATGAGATTCCTACCGACGTTTCATTAAATACCATCATGGTAGACGGAACCGGTATGTGTGGTGCTTGCCGTATCACGGTAGGAGGAAAAACGAAGTTCGTTTGTGTTGACGGTCCCGAATTCGACGGTCATCAGGTGGACTTTGATGAAATGTTGAAACGTATGGGTGCGTTCAAAAAGATTGAGCGTGAAGAGATGAACAAACTCCAGCCCGAATGTGAAGCAACGAAAGAGATAGATGAGAAAAGCCGCAACGCAGCCTGGAGACAGGAACTGCGCAAATCGATGAAACCGAAAGAACGTACAGCTATTCCACGTGTCGAAATGAATGAACTCGATGCCGAATACCGTTCACATAGCCGCAAGGAAGAAGTAAACCAGGGTCTGACCGCCGAACAAGCAGTTACAGAAGCCAAGCGTTGTCTGGACTGTGCTAACCCTGGATGTATGGAAGGGTGTCCGGTAGGTATCGACATTCCGCGCTTCATTAAGAACATCGAGCGTGGCGAATTCCTCGAAGCAGCCAAAACACTGAAAGAAACAAGTGCGCTTCCGGCTGTATGCGGCCGTGTCTGCCCACAAGAAAAGCAATGTGAATCTAAATGTATACACTTGAAGATGAATGAAAAACCGGTAGCTATCGGTTATCTGGAACGCTTCGCTGCTGACTTCGAACGTGAAAGCGGACAGATTTCAGTACCTGTCATTGCCGAAAAGAACGGTATCAAAGTAGCGGTGATCGGTTCGGGTCCTGCCGGATTATCATTCGCAGGTGACATGGCAAAATACGGTTATGATGTAACAGTATTCGAGGCACTCCACGAAATCGGTGGTGTATTAAAATATGGTATTCCGGAATTCCGTCTGCCAAACAAGATTGTAGATGTAGAAATAGACAATCTCGTTCAAATGGGCGTTACTTTCATCAAAGACTGCATCGTAGGAAAAACAATCAGTGTGGAAGATTTGAAGGAAGAAGGTTTTAAAGGAATATTTGTCGCTTCCGGTGCCGGTCTGCCTAACTTTATGAATATACCGGGCGAAAACTCGATCAATATCATGTCTTCCAACGAATACCTCACCCGTGTCAACCTAATGGATGCTGCGAGCGAAGACTCTGACACTCCGGTAGCTTTCGGCAAGAATGTGGCTGTCATCGGTGGTGGTAATACTGCTATGGACTCTGTCCGTACAGCCAAACGCCTGGGTGCTGAACGTGCTATGATCATCTACCGCCGTTCGGAAGAAGAAATGCCTGCACGTATCGAGGAAGTGAAGCATGCCAAAGAAGAAGGAGTCGAATTCCTGACATTGCACAATCCGATTGAATATATTGCCGACGAACAAGGTTGCGTGAAACAGGTCATTCTCCAGAAGATGGAATTGGGAGAGCCGGATGCTTCCGGACGTCGCAGCCCTGTAGCCATTCCGGGAGCTACGGAAACAATCGATATCGATCTGGCCATCGTCAGTGTCGGTGTATCTCCGAACCCGATTGTTCCGAGTTCCATTAAAGGACTGGAATTAGGACGCAAAGGAACCATTGCCGTAGATGACAACATGGAATCATCTATTCCGATGATCTATGCCGGCGGAGACATTGTGCGTGGAGGAGCTACCGTAATCCTTGCCATGGGAGATGGCCGTAAAGCCGCTGCTGCCATGAATGAACAACTGCAAAGCAAGTAAAAAGGACCACCTTATTATAACAGAAAGCCCCGTCTGCTGAATGCAAACGGGGCTTTCTTATCACAAGATACTTCTTACTTCACTACGCTATTCGTCGCAGGGTCCGGGAAAATCACGGTCGGTTTAAACGACTTCGCTTCCTCAAAATCCATCAATGCGTACGACATGATAATCACAATATCATCCGGTTGCACCTTGCGGGCGGCAGCACCGTTCAGACAAATCTTACCGGAACCGCGTTCACCTTTGATAATGTAGGTTTCAAAGCGTTCGCCATTGTTGTTATCAGCGATGTACACTTTTTCTCCCGGAATCATGTTGGCAGCATCCAGCAGGTCTTCGTCAATCGTGATACTACCCATGTAGTTCAAGTTTGCCTCTGTGACACGTGCACAATGAATTTTCGACTTCAACACTTCAATCATCATAAGGTTTCGTCTTTTTTTAATTTAGATTTCTTTATACTTGATATTATCAATCAGTCTGACCTCTCCGCAGAACACTGTGATACAGCCTACTACATACTGAGAATCCTCCCAACTGCTTACCTTTTGCAGCGTGTTTCCGTCAACGATTTCAAAATACTCCAAACGCAATCCCGGAGCAGCCTCTATCGCCTCTTCTACCATCTTCTGCGTCTCACTCACTGTGTGAGATGCTGCAAAGGTACGACTTTTAAATAATGTCTGAGAAATATTTAAAGCATTTTCACGTTCTTGTGCCGATAAACGTTTATTCCGACTGCTCAGAGCCAGTCCGTCTTCCTCACGAACGATAGGACAACCTACAATTTCCAGTTTATAATCCATCTGACGAACCATCTCCCGAATAATCGCCAGTTGCTGGAAATCTTTCTCTCCGAAATAAGCACGATCCGGTTGCACCGCGTCAAACAACTTGCTGACAATCTGGCAAACTCCGTTGAAATGCCCCGGACGGAAAGCCCCTTCCATCACCGTATCCAACGGAGCATAGCTGAATTCACGCGTATCCGGCTGCGGATACATCTCTTCTACTGAAGGAGCAAAGGCAAATGCTGCACCGCAATCTTCCAACAAGCGGCAGTCAGCATCCAGTGTACGCGGATACTTTGCTAAATCGTTTTTATCGTTAAACTGAGTGGGATTTACAAAAACACTCACTACTGTTACACCATTCTCACTTACGCTGCGCTTTACCAGTGATGCGTGTCCTGCATGTAAAGCACCCATTGTGGGTACCAGTCCTACCTTCTTACCCTGGGCTCTCAGTGCCGTCAATTCGGCCTGTAAGTCCTTGATAGTGTGTATTACTTTCATTTTTGTTAATTGGTTTATGTTTTGGTCGTTTGCAAAAACTCTGCAAAATAAACTAATATTTGCCACATAAAGAAAGAATATGGTATTTAAAGTTCCTTTTTTTTGCTATCTTTGCAGAATATTATAGTGAACTATTGTTATTATGACAAAGGCGAATAAAGTTTTATTTATTACTCAAGAGATTACACCTTACGTTTCAGAATCCGAAATGGCCAATATAGGTAGAAACCTTCCACAGGCAATACAAGAAAAAGGCCGTGAAATCAGGACATTTATGCCTAAATGGGGAAACATTAACGAACGCAGAAATCAACTGCATGAAGTAATTCGCCTCTCCGGTATGAACCTGATCATCGACGATACTGATCACCCCCTTATTATAAAAGTTGCTTCTATTCAATCCGCACGTATGCAGGTATATTTCATCGATAATGATGATTATTTCCAGAATCGCTTGCAGACAGCGGATGAAAATGGTGTGGAATACGATGACAACGACAGTCGTGCTATCTTTTATGCACGCGGTGTGCTGGAAACAGTGAAGAAACTTCGCTGGTGTCCCGACGTAATCCACTGTCATGGATGGATGACGGCATTGGCTCCTCTTTATATTAAGAAGGCCTACAAGGACGAACCCTCGTTCCGTGATGCTAAAGTTGTATTCTCGGTATATGAAGATGATTTCAAGAATACGCTCAGTGAAGATTTTGCAACCAAACTGATGTTGAAAGGCATCACCAAGAAGGATTTGGCTGGTTTGAAGGAACCGGTAGACTATGCGGCACTTTGTAAACTTGCCGTTGATTATTCTGACGGAATCATACAAAACAGCGCAAAGGTAGACGAATCAATCATTGAGTACGCCCGTCAATCAGGCAAACTGGTACTTGATTATCAGGATCCGGAAAACTACGCAAACGCTTGCAACGAATTCTACGATCAGGTATGGGAAACCACTACAAATAAAGAAGAAGAATAAAAATCTAGATACGACAATCATGAAAGCAAAATATGCCTTGATAGCTTTATTGGCAATCACATTTTTCGGATGCGATGATAATACAGGCGGACTGGGATTAGGAATGTTCCCGGGCAATGACCAAAATATCAAAGGAAAGTTATCCACGTTTGATGTAACTACTAAATCAATTCCTACTGGAAAGATCTATGCCAAAACCAACATCGGATATGTTGGAAAGTTCACTGATGAAACATTCGGTACTTATCAGGCAGGCTTCCTTGCTCAACTGAATTGTCCGGATGGCTTAACTTTTCCTGAAGTATATACAGAAAAGAAAGATGCTAGCGGTAAAGTTATCTCAGCTACAGGAAAAATGGTTATAACTAATGAAGATGACGAAACGATTGAAATCATTAAGGATGACCAAGGTAATCCTATTGGCAACATACGTACTACCGAACTTTTCTTATTGTATGATAACTATTTCGGTGACTCACTGACTGCTTGTAGATTGAGTGTTTATGAATTAGGTGGAGATAATAAAGAAACACTAAACACAGATAATGCGTATTATACAAATATTATTCCTGAAGAATTCTATGATAGCCAGAATCTTTTAGGAACAAAAGCTTATACAGCCGTAGACTACTCCCTATCTGAAGAAGACCGTAATTCAAGTACATACGTACCCTATATTCACGTTGCTTTTAAAGAAGACAGAGCTAAAGAAGTGGGCAAAAATATTCTAGAAGCATCAAGAGCAGCTGGAAAAAAATTTAATAATCAGTTATTTGGAAAAGCCTTTCCAGGGATTTACGTAAAAAGCGATTATGGTGACGGAACAGTACTTTATGTAGATCAAGTACAAATGAGAGTAGTATACAAATGTTATGCTACAGATTCCATCACAGGCATTAAATTAAAAAAGCAAGATGGAGTTAACGATTCAACCTATTATACTTGGCGTCAATTTGCTTCTACCAGAGAAATTATTCAGGCTAATCAATTAAGTAATGACGAACAAGCCATTAATGAAAGAATAAATGAAAAAACCTGTACTTATTTAAAAAGTCCGGCAGGTATATTCACTGAAGCTACATTACCAATTTCTGACATAGAGAACGAATTAACTGGCGATACCTTAAATGCAGTAAAACTGACATTCACTAATTACAATCAATCAAGTGACAAGAAGTTTGGTATGTCTATACCATCTACTGTAATGCTTGTACGCAAGAAATTCCAGGATAGCTTCTTTAAAGACAATAAGTTGAGCGATGGTGTATCTTCTTATCTAACTTCACATACAAGTAGTACAAATCAATATGTATTCAGCAACATCACCAAATTGGTAAATGCCTGCATTGCAGAAAAGGAAGAGGCTAAGAAAGCAAAGGGTAGTGAATGGAATGAAGCTGACTGGTTACAAAAAAATCCAGATTGGAATAAGGTAGTACTTATACCTGTACTTGTGACTTATGACTCTTCAAACACTACAACCGGTCAGGCTAATATTATTAGAATACAACATGACTTAAAACCTGGTTATGTACGTCTGAAAGGTGGAGAAGCTGGAGAAAATCCAGGTGGTGAGAATTACAAGTTGAAACTTGAAGTTATTTCTACAGACTTCGGATTAACAACTAAGTCAAACTAAAAAGATATATAAAATAAACAGCGCGGGTTACTTCGGTAATTCGCGCTGTTTTTTATATGTACCTGTCACTGGAATTAATAGCAAACAAGCCCTTTTCGGACAATCCCATTCCTATATAACATTCCAATATAACATCGCAATATAAAAAAACAACCGTGAGGTGATTCCCATCTCCCCACGGTTACAACCAGTTAATTTATTATTATCTTATTCTTCTTTCTTTGCAGTAGCTTTCTTGCGAGTAGCTTTAGCTACCGGTTCCTTTTTCGCAGCTACTTTCTTGGTAGCTTTTGCAGCTCCTTTTTCAGCTTTTGCCTGCCATTTGGTTACTTCCTTTTGCAGTTCGGCTATCTCCTCACCCTGATTCTTAATAGTAGTCAGCAGAGAGTTAAGCTCTTCATTATCTACATCAACAGGATACAGTGAATCTACTCGTTTGATAAAGTCGCCCAAGATATTCATGTAGTTAGTGAAGGCATCGTAAGGAGAGTCATAGATGCCACGATTCAGCCAGATACCTGTATTCTTGGTAGTCATGAAACGGAAGTTGTTGCTGGCTTGCAGATAATCCCAGTCCTGCTTGATACGACGGTCGTCACACAGGTGAACACGTTCTGCTACGCTATACAACTTGTTGAAAGCCTCACGCTGCAGGATATTACCCAGCCAACTGCTTGTATCTCTTTCTTCGTCCACCCATGACATTGGATAAGGAACATCCAGTTGAGATACAGATTTCAATTTAGATACAATCTCTGTTGGAGTAGAGAACGTGATACCCTTTGATTTAGCACATTCGGGCAATGCTTTCAGGAATTCCAGGATATTGGAAGAAAGCGGCTGAGCCATACCCAATGCACTTAATTCCATAAAGATATTAATCACTTGCTCTTCTTGTGGCAACGCATCAATCCAGTTAATATACTTATCAGCAAATAATGGATATTCCGGCCATTCCGAATTGGAGAAACGCAATCCTATATCATCAGAAAGTTTAAAGTCTCTCAACAGCAATTTGAGACTTGGAGCCTGATTGCAGTGATATACATAGTGCGGGCTCTTCCATCCCAATACATGTTTTGCACCTTCCGTCAGCATTCCCTTAAAGCCCATAGAAGCTACCAGTCCACCTATTTCATCCGAATAAATCAAGCTGGAATTGCGGAACACCTTCGGTTCTTTGCCAAACATCTGTTTCATTTTATCACGCTGGCGAAGCACTTCTTCACGGAAGCAGTCTTCGTTAGCCAAAGATGACAAGCCGTGTGAATAAGGTTCGCAAAGGAACTCACAACAACCGGTATCATTCAACTGATGCAGCAAGTCAATCACCGCCGGAGCATGAATTTCAAGTTGCTCCAATGCCACACCGGAAATAGAAAGCGCCACTTTGAAAGCTCCTCCCGAGTTTTTCACCATCTCGATCAACGTGCCGAGAGCAGGTATATAAGATCGTTCGGCAACCTCATTCATACCGGTTTCATTTGCATAGTCATCATAGTAATAATGATCGGTGCCGATATCGAAAAAACGGTAGCGTTTCAAGTGTATAATCTGATGTATTTCGAAATAAAGACAGATCGTTCTCATAGTCTATATCATTTTATTGTTTACCATAATTTTTAATAACCTCATCATAGATACCGCGAACTTTATATCCCACGTTCTCCCATTTAATCTCATCCACTTCTTTCTTACCCTCTTCTTTCAGGTACTCGTACATAGCCGGGTAAGTACAGATAGAATAAATGGCATCCGCCATAGCGTGAATATCCCAGTAGTCCGTTTTAATACATTTATCCAAAATTTCGGCACAGCCGGATTGCTTGGATATAATGGAAGGTACACTACATTGCATAGCCTCCAACGGAGAGATACCGAATGGCTCAGATACAGAAGGCATAATGTATACATCACTGGCTTTCAGCACTTCGTACACCTGCTTTCCCTTCATAAAACCGGGGAAATGGAAACGGTCCGCAATACCGCGTTCGGCTACCAGACGAATCATCTGATCCATCATATCACCACTACCGGCCATTACGAAACGGACATTGCGCGTACGGTGCAATACCATTGCTGCAGCCTCTACAAAGTATTCCGGTCCTTTCTGCATGGTAATACGTCCCAGGAAAGTAACGACCTTTTCGCTCGGATTCTTTTGAGGAACAATATCCTGTATCTCTTGTGACAAAGGAGAAACGGCATTATGCACAGTAGACACCTTCTTCGGGTCCTGAAAATACTTATGGATCACAGTCTGACGGGTCAGTTCGCTCACACACATGATGTGGTCGGCATTGTCCATACCATTCTTCTCAATGGCATACACTGTCGGATTGACATTGCCGCGACTACGGTCGAAATCAGTAGCATGCACATGGATCACCAATGGCTTACCAGATACTTGCTTGGCATGTATCCCTGCCGGATAAGTCAGCCAGTCATGAGAATGAATGATATCAAACTCCTGCTGACGTGCTACCACCCCGGCAACGATCGAATAGTTATTGATCTCTTCGTGCAGGTTGTCCGGATAACGTCCGGAGAACTCGATGCATCCCAGATCATTCGTATTGAGATAGTTGAAGTCGGCATAGATATGATCGCGCAAGTCATAGAACAATTGCGGATCCATATAACTGCCTACGCGTCCTTTCACATAGTCCCAACCGACATTTTTCCACACTACCGGCGTGCTGTTCATGCCGATAATTCTTAAAAAGCTCTGATCTTCGTCTCCCCATGGTTTGGGAATACAGAATGTAATCTCCAGATCATCCTGCTGAGACATTCCTTTTGTCAGACCATAACTGGCAGTCCCTAACCCTCCTAAGATATGCGGGGGGAACTCCCATCCAAACATTAAAACTTTCATTTTCGTTCCTCCTCTTTTTAATAATACTTAGACAGTAGCTTTAGAATACGCAGTACTTCGGCGACATTCATGGCAAACGATACAGCTCCGCGTCCTTTAAAAGGCGGATTACCATCGAAAAGTTCAGGCAACGAACTGATACAATGAATTGTCAGTTCATCTTCGAGACCAATAAGCTGGCGTTCAATGAACGACAGACCACTCATCTTATAAATTCGCAAATAGGCTTCCATATAGAATCCCATCAGCCAAGGCCAGGCTGTGCCTTGGTGGTAAGCGTAGTCACGCTGTATCTGAGGACCAACATAGTTAGGGTTATAGCCCCCGCTCTTCGGACTCAAGGTACGGAGTCCCTTGGGGGTAAGCAACTCTTTGGTTGCTATGTCGAGCACTTGCTTCTTTTGTGCCCTATCCAACGGAGAATAATCGAATGCTACAGCAAATATCATGTTGGGGCGTACGCTCCAGTCCATCATATTTCCGTCTACATAGTCAAGTAAATATCCATATTCGTTGCGGAACACTTCGATAAATGATTTTCCCGTCACTTCCGCCTGTGCGTCAAGCGCATCGGCCAAAAGAACGTTTCCATCTTCACGAACCAGATCGGCAACGAAACGAAGCGCATTATACCACAAAGCATTAAATTCTACGATATATCCTGTACGGGGAATCACCGGATGTCCGTTTACGGTGGAGTTCATCCACGTAATCGCCTTATCGGTGCCATTGGCATAAAGCAGACCGTTTTCATGCAGGAAGAGGTTCTCATGTTTCCGCTGACGGATAAATTCGATGATATCTTTCAGCAGTTCGCCATATTTCTGACGGCATTGTTCGCGGGAGGTCTCCTTGGCATACTGTTGCAAAGCCCATACGGCCCAAAGCAGTACATCCGGATGTTCCATCTCGTAAATCTTGTATCCTGCCGGCTCATCATTGATGAAGCTTCGAATCGCTTTTTCCGCTGTCTTCATCACATCTTCAAACTGATCCACCTCGTCCAGCGCAAGTGTCAGTCCCGGCAAGGATATAAACATATCGCGGGCACGGCACTTGAACCACGGATAACCGGCAAGGATATAATGTTCTCCTTCCTGCTGGTTGTGGAACTGATGTGCTGAGTTTTTCAGACAGTGATAGAAGCTATCGCGAGGCGTACGGTCAGCCACTTCGGCTTCGAACGTCTGCTTCAGTCTGCGCGGAGTCACTTCGGAAGTACCCGCGGAGAAAACGATGCTTTCTCCTTTCTTTATATCCACTTCAAAATATCCCGGAACATATAGGTCTTCATTGAAGTCATAGCCTCGTTCTTGTTCTTTCGGATATTCGAATCCACGATACCAGTCGGGCTGGAAATGGAACTCGCAAGCCTTGTTCAACTGCATGAACAGTTCCGGATAACCGGGATACATACAAGTCTTGATACCATTTTCCACAAGCTGATAATCGCGGCTTGCCTGCGCATTCTCGTGAGTGTACTCTCGCACGCTCCGGAAAGCGAGGAACGGTCGGAAGCGCAACGTCGTCGCCGAGTGTGCGTCCAACAAAGTATAACGAATCAGGATTCTGTTTTCATGATGTACAAAGATTTTTTCTTTGCGTAACACTACTCCTCCAACACGGTAAGTTGTCGCCGGGATATGCTCACAATCGAATTCACGGATATACTTATGTCCATTCGGACTAAAGTTGTTTCCCTGATATTTATGCAACCCCAAGTTAAACTCAGCACCATGTTGAATTACCGTTTCATCAAGAGAAGATAGCAGCACATGATTTTCATCGTCGAGATTGGGAACTGGAATCACCAACAGGCCGTGATATTTGCGTGTGTTACAATCAACAATCGTCGTACAATGATAAGCTCCTGCTTTGTTCGTCCGGAGGATTTCTCTTTGAAGAGATTCTTCCAGATTCGTCATGAGGGTCTTGTCAAATCGTAAATAACTCATAGTTGTGCATTATTTAAAGGTTAATTATTGGTCACTATATTCCTTATATATATCTATTGCTGTTCTGTATATATACCAGCCTGAGCATTGTATATATAGGTATAATGCCCAAATGTACAAATTCTAGATAAAAACAAAAATAAAAAGGCTTTTTATTTTCAGTTTTTGTGCAAATATTCGTAGTATTGCGTAAAATATCTAAAGAAAAGAAAGTAATGAAGCGAGATATTCAGCGTATCATGCTGGCTACAGCGGTGCCGTTGTTCCTAATTTTTATCCTATTTCTGCTAAAGATCGTTGAAGTCGGCATGGGCTGGGACTTCTCTCACATGGGGATATACCCTCTGGAAAAGCGAGGAATAACGGGTATTCTGACTCATCCGCTGATACACAGCGGGTTCAGCCATTTGCTGGCCAATACGTTGCCGCTATTTTTTTTATCGTGGTGCTTGTTCTATTTCTACAGGGGGATAGCCGGACGTATTTTTATGATCATCTGGATCGGAGCCGGACTGCTGACCTTCATTATCGGCAAACCGGGATGGCACATCGGTGCCAGCGGACTGATTTACGGACTTGCCTTCTTTCTTTTTTTCAGTGGTATCCTGCGGAAATATGTTCCTCTGATTGCCATCTCACTGCTTGTCACCTTTTTGTATGGAGGAATCATCTGGCATATGTTCCCCTACTTCTCTCCCGCCAATATGTCGTGGGAAGGACATCTCAGCGGGGGTATCATGGGAACACTCTGTGCATTCGGTTTCTTGAACCACGGGCCTCAACGACCAGAACCTTTTGCGGACGAAACGGATGAAGAAGAAGAATCTCCGGAAGAAGATATCAACGATCGCAATACAACCGACTCTACGGATATTACCTCATAAATCCCGGTTACGACTTATGCAATGCCTCAATCAATAAAGTGATATTAGCAGTAAACAACCTTACTGAGATAGCGAGCAGGATGATACCGAAAAACTTACGGATGATATAGATCCCCCCTTTCCCGAGGAAACGTTCCACACGTCCGGTCATGCTTACTACAAAGTAGACCCATAGCATATTCAGTATCAAGGCAATGATTATGTTAACACTGGCATATTCGGCACGAAGCGAAAGAAGCGTAGTAAAAGCTCCGGCCCCTGCCAGCAGCGGGAAGACAAGCGGAACGAGTGTCGCTTCCTTTATCGGCCCCTGATTTTTGAAGATTTCTATATCCAGAATCATTTCCAGAGACATAAGAAAAATAACGAATGCGCCCGCCACGGCGAATGATTCGATATCTACATGAAAAAGTTTCAGCATCATATCACCCGCGTAGAAGAAGCCTATCAGTAAAGCAAAGGAGATGACAGTAGCCTTTGTTGCATTCACATCTTTCCCCTTTTCCTTCAGGTTAATAATAATAGGTATAGAACCGATAATATCTATTACTGCAAAAAGTACGATAAACGCACTGACCATTTGCTGCCAATTAAAACCCGTGAACATAATTCCTCCTTTTTTTTGCAAATATACTCTATTTTTATGCATTCAAACAATAAAAAAAACAAAAAGAAAGGGGATATGTGGATAGCAGTGTTGTATTATGAGTAAATTTGTACGATTAATAAGAGATTACAACGTATGGAAACAATGTTCGATACTTTGCTCCAATTACCTTTATTTCAGGGGCTTTGTCATGAAGATTTCACTAGTATTCTAGATAAAGTCAAGCTGCACTTTATCAAACATAAAGCTGGGGAAACCATCATAAAGAGTGGTAATCCCTGTACCCAGCTTTGTTTTCTGTTGAAAGGTGAGATTTCTATTGTCACCAATGCAAAAGAAAACATTTATACGGTCATCGAACAAATCGAAGCTCCCTATCTGATAGAACCTCAGTCTTTATTCGGTATGAATACCAACTATGCCTCTTCTTATGTGGCACATACGGAAGTGCATACTGTTTGCATCAGCAAAGCATTCGTACTCAGTGATCTGTTCAAATATGACATCTTCCGCCTCAACTATATGAATATCGTCAGCAACCGGGCGCAAAATCTCTATTCCCGTTTATGGGATGAACCCACGCTGGATTTAAAAAGCAAAATTATCCGTTTCTTTCTGTCACATTGCGAAAAACCGCAAGGGGAAAAGACTTTCAAAGTAAAGATGGACGATTTGGCACGTTGTCTGGATGATACTCGATTAAATATTTCTAAAACACTGAATGAACTACAGGATAATGGTTTAATCGAGTTGCACAGAAAAGAGATCCTGATTCCGGATGCTCAAAAACTACTTTAAGAGATTGACTGTTTGGGTAGAACAATCTAATATATATAAGGTAGAAAAAACTCAAAAGAACAGTCTTCTAATTATTTTCAAAGGAAAAATCGACCTAATTATTTAAATTAATTGCATTACTTTTCATCCTGGAGAGCAATAGAGACCTTATGCCAAATTGAATAATTTTGAAGAAGTCGTAATAGGACTTGGTATATGTGCGTATAAGTGCCTTATATATAATTGATTAATTGGTTGATGAATGCTTGGGATGACAATTTATGAACTATATAGTAGAATTGAGATTCTAAAAAAAAGGTGTTTGTTGATAATTAAAATAAAAAAGATATTGTATTTTTCGATTTTATTAATAACTTTACACCGTCTTAGAATAGTACATGTACTTAATAACCTTTGAATAGCCTATGGAAACAGTAGAAAATATACTTTGGGGTATAAAAATACCAAGTCCTATTACGACTTAGCCCCAATTAATCAATATGATTATAACCTTAAATTAACATTTATGAAAACTCTTAGCAACAGCCCTCCGCCTTTCAAAACCGGAGAATTTGATCTCATTTTTTACTTTTATTTCAGCACAGATCAGAATAGGTATGATATGTATTCTGAGTTCATTATCAACTTCAATACCCCCAATTTAAGAAGATGAATAATAGCAGTCAAACACACCCATATATTTTCAAACTTACTCATACATACAAAAACAAACGTATACCCCTTGTATGCATACCCTAGTTCTACCCACATAGTAGACACACAAGAGTAGGTTTCCCTATCACTTTTTTTTAACCAATCTAATTATTAACCTTTTATCACAGAAAAACAATGCGAAAAAGAAGAGTTTATTGGACGCTGTTCATTACAGCTTTCGCGTGGTTAGCTTCCTGTTCAGATGACGACATCAATGGAAGCAGCGGGTTCAACCCAAACCAGCCTATTGAGATCACAGAATTTTATCCTGATTCCGGAGGTATAGCCACTCCGATGATCATCGAAGGCCGCAACTTCGGTACAGACACCACTGGCATGAAAGTCTATTTTGAAGATGTAGACGGGATCAGACATCCTGCCGGATTAGTCAGCAGTAACGGTAGCAGAATCTATGCATTTGTTCCCAAAGGACTCACCTTCAAAAGAGAGATGAATATTCTTGTAGAAAGAAGAACGCCCGACGGTCAAGAATACATAGGCAAAGCACCAGACCAATTCCTATACAAGACACAAACCAGTGTTAGTACGGTAGCAGGACTTGCATCACCGGACAATAATATAAACACCGTTGGTGGTGACCTTGCCACATGTACTTTCTCCTCTCCTTTCTATCTCTGTATAGACGGTGAAGACAATATATTTGTGGTAGACCGTAAAGGAGACAGTGGAAAAGACAAACAACCAAACACAACCTGCCGTAATGAAAAAGGTGAAGGCGTAAACGGAAACATTTCAATGATTTCCATCGCCAGCAATTCTTCCATTGTATTAAAATATGGAACTGCATATATTAATGCACCGGCTTATTCTGATGAAAAAGATGCTGAAGCTGTTTACATTCCGGATGATGCCGGCATGAAATATTATGATATGCAAAAACTTCTAAATTATGTTCCCCGATATAGAACAGTCTTGAAATCAGAAGAACTCAGCACCGTAGACGAAAACAACTGGAAGCATTGCTTTGTAATCAACAAGCTGGATCATATGATCTATACGGTCATGTGGAAAGGGCAATTGGTTCGAATCAATCCTAAAAACCGTACAGCAGAAATTTTGCTAAAGAAAATATCTAATGTAGCAACAGGCGACGGCGGCAAAGCAGGAAGCGACTCCTATATCGCATTCAGCCCTATTAAAGGAGAAGAAAACGTACTCTATGTATCTCTTGCAGATTTTCACCAGATTTGGAGAGTGGACGTATCCAAGATCACTCCGGAAGATAAAGACACTTATAACGGAGAATCATACGCAGGAAAAGCAATCTACGAAGGAGTTATGAACGGGAAGGGCTGGGAAGACGGCTTGCTGAAGAACGCCAAATTCAGACACCCGCGCCAGATTTGTTTCACCGACGACGGAAAAATGTACATTGCTGACAGTGGTAATTCCTGCATCCGCGTAATAGATACTACTATGCCGAAAGAAAGAGCAGCCGTAACCACACCTATCGGTCTGCCGGGAGCGGAAGGTTATAAGGATGGAGGTCCGGAAATTGCCAAATTCCACTTCCCTTGCGGAGTAGCAGTCAACAGTGATGGAACTATTGTATATGTAGCCGACACACAGAACAAAGTGATTCGTAAATTATCCATTGAATAACCTTATACAAAATACAATATGAGAAATAATTTTCTACTGATTGTACTGATCATGGCGCTTATACCGCTGACGAGTTACAGTCAAGACAATAAGAAAAAACAGTTTACTGTAGCGGGGGTCGTAATAGACAAAACCGGTGAACCGCTACCGGGTACTACCATTTATGTTAAGAATGCACCGGGAGTGGGAACCTCAGCAGATATGGATGGTAAATTCAGTATCAAAGTAGATGCCAACCAAATATTAGTCATTCAGGCTATTGGAATGAAATCTATCGAGAAACTGGTGACTAAAGATGAAATGACACTCAAAGTTACATTGGAAGAAGATGACACCAAGCTTGACGAAGTAGTGGTCACAGGTATGACTTCACAAAAAAAGATATCAGTAGTAGGTGCAATCAGTACCATTGATGTAGCCCAGCTCAGTACTCCCGGTACTTCCCTCAACAACATGATCGGCGGACGGTTGGCTGGTGTCATCACCATGCAGAGTTCGGGCGAACCGGGAAAAAACATCTCCAACTTCTGGATTCGTGGTATCAGTACTTTCGGAGCCAGCTCCGGTGCATTAGTGCTGATTGACGGTATCGAAGGCCGCCTTGAAGACATTGATCCTGATGATGTAAAATCGTTCAGTATCCTGAAAGACGCCTCCGCCACCGCAGTGTATGGTACCCGAGGTGCCAATGGCGTGGTCTTGGTTACCACTAAACGTGGAGAAACAGGCAAACTTACCATCACAGGACGAGCAACATTAAAAGTATCGCATATCAAACGTCTGCCCGAATACCTGGGAGCTTATGACTACGCTCTCCTTGCCAATGAGGCACGTGCCATGTCGGGTGAAGACGACCTTTACTCCCGTCTGGAACTGGATCTGATAAAATACAATTTGGATAAAGACCTCTACCCGGATGTTAACTGGATAGATGAAATAATGAAACGCACATCTATCCAACAGAACTATTACATCAATGCACAAGGAGGAGGCGACATAGCCAGATATTATCTTTCATTAGGGTATCAGGATGAAGGAGCGGCCTACCGGCAGGAAGACAACCTGTTCAAAAAGCCTTTGTCATATAAAAAAATAACATATCGTGCCAATATTGACATGAATCTGACCAAAACAACCAAAGTTTATTTTGGTCTGGACGGATATATTTCCAACTATACCAGCCCGGGTGGACAAAACACGAATACGGTATGGTCAGCAGTCCGTCAGCTAACTCCACTGATGTTTCCTAAAACCTATTCAGACGGTACCTTCCCTTCTTATGGAAAACATGACCTTGCTTCTCCGTATGTCATGCTAAATAACACCGGATACACGCAAGATGAAACTCAGCGTAATATGCTTACACTCAAACTTGAACAGAAATTCGGAGGATTCCTGAAAGGAATGACAGCGTCGGTACAAGCGATGAGCGAAAATATCAATTATTTCAATGAAGGACGTTACATATGGCCTGACCTCTACCGCGCTACAGGAAGAAGTTCACAAGGGGTACTCATCAAAACATTACGTACTGCCAAAGAGAACATGAAATATACACAAAATAACAACAGATACAGAAAATACTACATGGAAGCCAAAGCCAACTGGGACCGTACATTTGGTTTGCACTCACTAGGAGCATTGGCTTTATATTACATGGAAGATGTTCATAACACCCAATGGAAGTATGACGCGATGGGTATCAATGCCATTCCTCAACGGCGTCAAAATTTATCAGGACGTGTTTCCTATGGCTATAACAATTGCTATTTCATTGATGCAAACTTCGGTTACACAGGTTCTGCACAATTCGAAAAAGGAAAAAGATTCGGCTTCTTCCCTTCCATTGCTGTAGGCTGGGTACCGACATCCTATAACTGGGTCAATGAGGCCATTCCCTGGTTAAGCTTCCTCAAGTTCCGCGGCTCCTACGGTCAGGTAGGTAATGACCAGATCAGTGGTGACCGGTTCCCTTATTTGACATTAATCAATGACAATGCCGCCTCTTACTGGGGATATCGTGAACGGGGTATTACAGAAACTGTGAAAGGAGCCGACAACCTTCAATGGGAAGTAGCAAAGAAACTCAACTTTGGTATCGATGCCAAGTTCTTCCACGACAAGCTCTCTGTCACTGTTGACTTTTTCCGCGATACACGTGATCACATCTTCCAGGATCGTGTGACGCTGCCTAAGTTTGTAGGTATGGTTACCGTCCCGAAATCAAATGTAGGAAAAATGCATAGCTATGGTTCTGACGGAAACTTCGAATTCTTCCACCAGATCAATAAAGACATGAGCTTCACTGTACGCGGCAATTACACTTTCTCTCAGAATATTATTGATTACTATGAAGAAAACAAGTTACCTTATGATTATCTGAGTGTAACCGGAAAACCCTTTAACATCCTTCGCGGATATATTGCAGAAGGTCTCTTCTCCAGTAAAGAAGAAATCAACACAAGTGCCGACCAAAGCGGATTCGGCCGCATTCGTCCGGGAGATATCAAATATCGTGACGTAAATGGAGACGGTATTATCAATGACGATGACAAAGTACCTTTGTCCTATTCCAACCAACTCCCCCGGGTAATGTATGGGTTCGGAGCCGATTTTCACTGGAAAGACTTAACCCTCAGCTTCCTTTTCAAAGGTTCGGCAAAAGTAGACTACTACCGTTCGGGACTCGGTAATGACGCAGGATGGATTCCCTTCTATAACGGAGAACTCGGCAACGTTATCAAGCTGGCCAACAATCCCAAGAACAGATGGACGCCCGCATGGTATTCAGGCACCACCGCTACGGAAAATCCCCATGCAGAATTCCCACGTCTCTCCTACGGAGGCAATACGAACAACTCCCAGCTTTCCTCTTTCTGGAAACGGAACGGTTCTTTCCTGCGCTTTCAGGAACTCAGTCTGAAGTACAACCTGAAGACTCCATGGATAAAAAAGACAGGACTATCTTCTGTCGATCTGGAGTTTGTTGCCAACAACCTTTTTACTATCGACAAAGTGAAGTATTTTGATCCGGAACAGGCATCTGCAAACGGGGCCGCTTATCCGATACCGGCAACTTACACGTTCCAGGTTTATCTTAAATTCTAAAAATAATATAGAACACTCATGAAAAAGTTATTCAAAATAATATTGGGAGCAACAGTAGGAAGTACACTACTACTCAGTTCCTGCAATTTTCTGGATGTAGACCCATACTTCGAAGCTACTTTCAAAGAAGACTCCATCTTTCACAGCAAGAAAAATGCTGAAGGTTATCTCTGGAACACTCCGAAAGGTTTTCCCGACGCAGGGGCTATCTGGGGAAATTCCTGGAATCCGGGGGAATCTGCTTCGGACGAAATAACACTTAAATATCAGACAAATGAATTTTGGGGACTACAATTTTCCGTAGGTACCATCAACAGCAGAAATCTGCCTATCCAAAACCAATGGTACGACATGTATGTCATTGTAGCAAGATGTAACAAAATGCTTAAAGAAGTCTACAATGTACCTGATATGAACGAAATGGACAGAAGACGTTATATCGGATATGTTCACTTTATGCGTGGGTACGCTTATTATCATCTTTTGATGAACTGGGGACCGTTGATTATCGTGGGCGATGAAGAACTGAGCACCTCCGAACCTGCCGAATATTATAATCGCGAACGGGCTACCTATGATGAGTCTGTAGATTATATATGCGATGAATTCCGCCTGGCAACTCAAGGCATCTATTCGGCGGATGAGCAAAGCGTCAACTATTATCAACGTCCGACCAAAGGAGCAGCCATGGCACTCATCGCCCGTTTGCGCCTCTTCCAGGCTTCACCGCTTTTCAATGGCGGAGCTGCAGCCCGTAAATGTTTCGGGACCTGGAAACGTAAAAGCGACGGAGCCTACTATGTCAATCAAGAGTATGACCCGAGACGCTGGGCCGTTGCAGCAGCTGCCGCCAAACAGCTGACCAAAATGGGATACGAGCTACATACAGTGGAAGCAGATGCCCAGAACCCATATCCTCTGGCCTCCAATGTCCCTACTGCTAACTTCCCTGACGGAGCAGGCAATATCGATCCTTATCACTCTTACTCCGACATGTTCACAGGAGAAGGTATCATACAGACTAATAAAGAATTCATCTGGGCGATGGAATCCAGTAACGTCACTAACTATACCCATCACTCATTCCCTGTCAAGTTTGGCGGATGGGGTTCAATGTCTGTGCCGCAGAGGGTAATTGATTGCTATCTGATGGCAGATGGGCGGACTATTCATAATTCATCGGCAGAATATCCATATGAACCGGACTTCAGCAGACTCACCGGCGAATCCAAAAAACTAGGGACATACCTACTGAGGGAAAACGTACCTATGATGTACGCCAATCGTTCGGCACGCTTCTATGCCTCGATAGGTTTTCCGGGTCGCTACTGGCCGATGAGTTCAGCTTCTACCGACGCCTCCTACGTCAATCAGCAATTCTGGTATTCTCACGATGATACCAATGCCGGAATTGCCGGTGCCGGAAATAACGTAAACGACTACAGTGTCAGCGGTTATGTTCCCGTCAAATACATTCATCCGGACGACTCATGGGCTAACGGCAAAGGGAGTGTAAAAGGCGCATTCGTCACCAGCCCTAAACCGTTCCCTATCATTCGTTATGGTGAAGTGCTACTGGAATATGTAGAAGCATTGAACCGTGTAGAAGGTACAGTGACCGTAGAAGTATCCGACAATACAGGTACACTTATTGAGGAAACCGTTAGCCGTGATCCGGCAGAAATGGCTAAATATTTCAACATGATACGTTATCGCGTCGGCTTGCCGGGAGTAGATGCCAACGACATGGCAGAAGCAGACAATTTTGAAAAAATCATCCGCAATGAACGTCAGGTAGAGCTCTTTAACGAAGGATACCGATATTTCGATACGCGCAGGTGGGGAACCTATCTGGACGAAGATGCCAACAGCTCCAACTGGCGGGGACTGGATGTGACAAAAGACCGTACAAATGCCAACGGTAATGAAGGATTCTGGAATATTGTGACGATCAATACACAAAATGTGCGAGACCGCATTGCACTGCCTAAAATGGTATTCTTACCGATCCGCCATGATGAATTGCTGAAGGTTCCCAATGCCGACCAGAATTTCGGATGGGACAGATAATATCAAAACATGAATAACAGACTGAATATGAAAAAGAAATTTAATATAATGCTCTGCACCCTTATAGGTGTATTGAGTGCTTGCAATGAATACGATTTCGACCAGGAACAATACCGGAACGAAGTAGGCTTACTCAGTAATTCGAGTCTGATCTACGACCGGCAGGTGGCTAATGTAGGACAAGAAAAAGATACGATCTATCTGGTTGCCACGGTTAGCGGCTCACAAATAAGCCCTAACACACACCATGTAGCTCTTTTGGAATCGGACTCTTTGCTGAAAGCATACAACAAATCCAACTTTGATATAGAAAAAGAAAAATTTGCCAAACTGCTTCCCGATGAATGCTATGATTTTCCCAATAAGGAACTGGATATTCAGGCAGGCACTTCCAAAGTAATGTTTCCGATCTATCTGAAAAATCTGGAAAGGATTTCACCGGATTCCATTTATTTTCTGGATTACAAGATAGATCCGGAAAAAACACCTAATTATAATCCGGATAAAAGTCATGTATTATTGCGTATCTATAAAGAAAACTATTACGCAACGACAAAGACTTCTACCTACTACAATTATACAAGCAGTACGATTGTAATTCCTAACCCCAGTGGTAGTCCCGAAGTCCGTAGACCGACAAATGCCAATCAAGTATTCCCGATCGGTGCCAATTCGGTACGCATGATGGCAGGTGATGAAGATCTTGGCGATTATAAGACAGCAAGAAGCAGAATTGTATCTAAGAGTATCATTCTGGAAATTGGCGAGCAGCAACCGGAGAATCCTCAGGCCAGAGAACTTACCATCAGAGCGCATGACAGAGTTAATGATGTGGAAGTGGATCCGGTCGATGTAGTACAACTTACCCCAATCGATGATTACGACAACACATTCCTGTTAAACGCTATCCGTACTCCCGACGGACGTGCCACTTATTACAAAGAGTTCCGTCTGCATTATAAATATCGCCTGGAATCCACCGCCCCTTACCGGGAAGTGAAAGCCAAACTACGATATGAATTTAACCCAAGAGTAGATAACTTGTAATCAAATCAAATGAGTATGAAAAAAAATATATTAATCATCGGGCTCGCAAGCATATTCGGAATTGCTTCCGGACTTATCTCTTGTTCGCCCGATTACGAAACCGAGTTTAAAGTAGAAACGCTCGTAGTTCCTGATAAAAGTCAGGCACCTATCACTTTCCCACTTCTGGGAGGAGAACATGAAATTGAAGTGCAGACCAATGTACCACTCGACAGATGGAGTGCCCAGTCCAATGCAGAATGGTGCAAGGTAGTACAACACGAGGGCAAAGTAGTCGTATCTGCCAGTGCAAACAATATATACAAACAACGCCGGGCAGAAATCACTGTAGCCTATGGTCATCAAAGCTATTCCATCACTGTCTCGCAGTTTGGTAAAGAACCGGCCATCCTTATAGGTGACAAGCTACAACAGGAAGGATATGTAGAAATAATAGATGCAGAAAGAGAAACATTGACAATTCCTGTAGCGACCAACCTGAATCTGGATAATATCATTATACCAGACACTTGCAACTGGATACGTCTGGCAGAGCAACCTGCCACATTTGATGCAAAGACGCGTGCAGCGGAAGACGTAAACAAACAGGAACTGAAATTTACGCTGGATAAAAGCACCGAGACTGACGTACGTTATTGTACGATTATCCTCCAGTCTTCCCAGAATTACAGCTATACAGCTTCTTTCCTGATAAAGCAACAACCCAGAGGTTATATAGTCGAAATCGATGAAGACAAGAAGATCTATGAAGTGAAAGCAATGGGAGAAACAATCACTATTCCTTTCAAAGTAAATTCTCCTGCCGGTGAAGTGTCATATACCTATGAAGTCGAAGAATCCGCCCAATCCTGGATCACTCCAGTATCATTACCCGCTTCAAGAGCACTGCGTGATGTCTCCGAAAGCTTTATCATTAAAGCCAACACTGAAGTTGAGAATCAACCTCGTGAAGGAAAGATAACCTTCAAGAGTACCAATAGCACCGACAAAGTACCAAGTCAGTTCGTAGTCACAGTAAAACAGGCCGGATTTATCGCGACACCTCCTTTAAATGTGATCAATGCTACTGCTACTCCGGGAGCCGGAAGTATTCAGCTGCAATGGGAGATACCTGAAGATGTAGACTTCAACAAGATAAAGATTACCTATTACGATAAAGTCACGAAAGAAAATAAAGAGATCTTAATAAATGACTATAAGACAACATCCTATATCATAGATGATACTTACCAATGTGCAGGTGAATACTCATTTACTATCAACACCTATGGTCCGACTGGTATGGAGACAGATAGTCCGGTAACAATAACAGGCATTTCCGGCGAAGCTTCCGAAATGGAACGTGTTACTCTTACTATCGATATGCTTTCCGACAATGCTAATCATGTCGGAGACGGAGGCGGTTTACCGGCATTGATTGACGGGAAGGTGAATACTTATTATCATACCAAGTGGAATGCTCCTGTTACAACAGAAGCACATTATGTCCAGATCAAACTGAACAAACCATTAAAGGACCTTTGTTTTGAATATGATGCACGTCAAAGCGGAGTGAATAACGGAGGTGACGTAAAAGCCGCAACAATATATGGAAGTATGAACGGTGAGTTCTTTGAAAGTATGGGTAATGAAGAATTCAATCTGCCGACAACAAACGGTGGCCATGCCACAGCTAAAAACAATGTGAGTGGAAAGCAAGCTTACAACTATATCCGATTTACTCCTACGGCTCGCCGTGACAAAGATCCATTGGATTATACTGTCGCAGGCAGTGCATGGTGGAATATGTCCGAAATATACCTTTACAGAATAAGACATGATGAAGCCTGGGCAAGAGAACAGCTAGGCATTTAAGTAAAACAAGAAAAGACTGACGAAGAACAAAATAAGATCAGATTAGACACATTTTCTTATCGAGTTCTTCGCTAGTCTTACTTTTTTATAAAATTGGATGATAAGAATTATGAATATGAAACCCAAGAAATTAAGCCTCTTATTAACTATCTTGCCAATGATTATTGCAGCTACAGGTTGCCATTCCCAGCAAGAGTCTAAAGTAGACATCACTCCTCATTGTATCAATCTTCAGGCAGACAGCCTCTACCGGCAAGCAATGACATTAATGGAATCTTCTTGCGATGTAGACTCCACCCGAAAATGCATCCGCTTTCTGGACAAAGCTTTGGCAATCGACAGTTTAAATCCCGACTATTACGGCATGAAAGCCAAACTTTTATCTGAAATGGGAGAACTGGACTCCGCCCTATACATACAAACACTTGCTATGGAGAAAAACGCAATTACCGGTGAGTATCTGTTCCAACTGGGACTACTTCAAGCTGCCAAAGATATGCACGCTGAAGCTCACGAAAGTTTTGGAAAAAGCAAGGTCTTCCTTCAAGCAGTACTAAAACAATATCCCGACAGCTTGGGAGCTTTTATTCTGGCAGAAGCTGCCAATTCTCTCTACGAAAATAAAGATTCACTTTTCATGAGAAATATAGATGAAATCCGTAAACGCTTTCCCGAAAGGTTGCTGGAAATAGAGATGACCCGAAGGGTGAAACCGCATTCATTGGTCAATCAAATAAGAAGGATTAAAATAGAAAAGGATTATAATATTGATTTTGATATGGATAGTCTGGTTGAGGCGACTGTGAATAAAGACTAAGTTCCAACTTTCCTCCCCTTTTCTTTGTTCTTTCAGCCGGAATAGATTACTTTTGTCTTATTCCGTGAGCAATGAACTAAAATAACAGGAAATATGATAGAAGATGTGAAAAGAATCCCATATGGAGTTTCCAATTTCGTGGAAGTGGTAGAGCAGAATCAATATTATGTAGATAAGACCATGTATCTGCCTCTGCTGGAACAGCAGCCCAACAGTCTATTCTTTATCCGCCCCCGGCGTTTCGGCAAAAGTATCTTCCTGAGCATGCTTCGCACCTATTATGATATTTCGCAAAAAGAAAAGTTTCAGAAACGCTTTGGTAATTTGTGGATAGGCAGCCAGCCAACTCCCCTACAGGGAACTTTTCAGATACTTTTTCTTGATTTCTCACGCATAGGCGGAATCGACGGTACATTGGCACAGAACTTTGACGATTATTGCTGCGGTGGATTGGATGACTTCGCATCCATTTATGAACCATACTATTATCCGGGATTTGCATTAGAAATGAAGCAACTGGAAGGTTCCACCAATAAGCTGAATTTTCTGGATCGAAAAGCCCGCAACAATGGTTCCCATCTCTATCTGATTATTGACGAATATGACAACTTCACCAACGTGGTTCTGAACGAACAAGGTAATGAAATCTATCATGCCCTGACTCACGCCAGCGGATTCTACCGGGAGATTTTCAAAAAGTTTAAAGGAATGTTCGAACGCATCTTCATGACAGGTGTCAGCCCCGTTACATTGGATGATCTCACCAGCGGATTCAATATCGGCTGGAACATCAGCACCGATTTCCAATTCAATATGATGCTGGGATTCAGTGAGACAGATGTGCGGACCATGTTTCAGTACTATAAAGACGCCGGACAACTGCCGGCAGATACAGACATAGATGCACTGATTCGGGAAATAAAACCGTGGTATGACAATTATTGCTTTGCCAAAGAAAGTCTGGAACGTGATCCGAAGATGTTCAACTGCGACATGGTACTTTATTATCTGCGTCATTACATAACGTTGGGGAAATCTCCCGAACAAATGATTGACCCTAATACCCGCACGGATTACAATAAAATGAAAAAACTGATCCGATTGGACAAGCTCGACGGAAATCGTAAAGGTGTGTTGCGCAAAATCACCGAAGAAGGAGAAGTCATCACCAACTTAGTGACAACCTTCCCCGCCAGCGAAATAGCCAATCCGGAAATCTTTCCCAGCCTGCTCTTTTATTATGGCATGCTGACCATTACCGGTACACGAGGAGTCCGCCTGATACTGGGTATTCCCAACAATAATGTACGCAAGCAGTATTACGATTTTCTGTTAGAGGAATATCAAGAGAAACGGCATATTGACTTGAATGGCTTAAGAGATTTATTTGATGACATGGCATTCGACGGTCACTGGCAAAAATCTTTAGAGTTCATCGCTCATGCCTACAAGGAAAACTCCTCAGTACGTAGTGCGATTGAAGGCGAACGGAATATTCAAGGATTCTTTACTGCCTACCTGAGCGTAAATGCTTATTACCTGACTGCCCCGGAAGTGGAACTGAATCACGGTTACTGTGACCTGTTCCTTATGCCGGACCTACTGCATTATGAAGTGAATCATAGCTACATCATAGAGCTAAAATACCTTTCAGAAAAAGATTCCGATGCGAAAGCCGAAATCCAATGGGAAGAAGCCGTTGAGCAGATAAAGGGATATGCAGCCGCACCGAAAGTTCGCCAATTGATACAGAATACAAAGTTACATTGCATTGTGATGCAATTCCGTGGCTGGGAACTCCAACGAATGGAAGAAGTAATTCAACCACATATAAAATGACAGCACTTTTGCCCTCACGCTCTCATTTTCGCCTCAATCCCCCTATTCATCGGAGTTACAGCGATTAGAGATCCAATGGTAGCAGCGTGAGAGCAACCGTTTGCCCTCACGTTACTACCAATTATTCTATTTTCAGCAAATGATAAAGTGTCCCCTTACCGGACTTCCGGCAGGGAATATTCAGCTTCTGAAGCGCACGGCCGAACACAGCTACCTTATTGATAGCCAACCTGTCCCGTGTCTTCGTCTGCAAATAATTCAGAATCTGCATGGACGTCATCCATTCACCTCCCTCCTCTTCTTCCGCCGGACGGAGATAACAATGGAACAACTGTTCCAACGGGCTTGCCTGCTCAAATTCACGATTCGTCTGCTTCAAAATCTTTTCATCCTCATCATCCAGCCAGTAACGCTCACCCTTATAAATGGCTTCCATCGCCTGAGCATAAAGCTGTTTGTAATTGATGGTAGCATTGGTTTTGATAGGAGCTATCACCTCAATACAGATAAAACGACGGCTGCCACTTGGATCGGCAAGCAAATCTTTCTGATTGCTGGTGCCGATAAAGGAAGCATAACGACGCATTTCACGAATAGTATTGCCATGAGGCTTGCGCAAGTTAGCAACAGGCTTTTGCAACAAATGCTTCAGAAACCCCTGCTGGCTGACATTGATCTGATCGAACTCATCAATGTTGATCAGAAAAAAACGTCCTAAATAACGCTCCGCTTCCTGCTTACTCTTGAAATCGATACTGTCCGTATAGCCGAAACGCAATTCAGGCGGCAGGATAATCCGGCAAAATGTTGACTTACGATACCCTTGCGGACCAACAAGCAAAGGTGACGTACTGTTTCCATGCTGCCGATCTACCCCTCTCCAATGTGCCACCATGCTCAGAAACCAACGATAAAACAACTCCTGCCAGTACGGATTCGTGCATGGAACCAATCCTGCCAATGCACGGATACGGTCTTTCCCGTCCCAACGGCCGACATCATAAAGATATTCTTCTACAGGATTGTACAAAGGAACATATTCCGAATTCAGAAAACGGTCTACATCACGATCCCAGGCATTGATCCCTTCTTTCAAGGCACAGATAGAGATACTGTTGCGCACACGTTTGTCCACGGGCTTAAAGTAAAAGTGGATGGAATCACGCTGGCGGTATTCCAGATCATCCAACACGGTGTTAAAACGAAATTCATAACGACGGTTCATAAATTCTTCCAGCAGAAAAGCCGTCTCCTGCTCCCTTCCGATACTGTTTTTCTTACCAAAACCCTTACATTCCTGATAAAGATTATGAATCGTCGAGCGTATAACCCGCTCATCCTCTTCCCGATAGTAATGAATGAGTGTCTGCCGGACCGCTTCTTCTTCGGGGATACCCGCTTTGAAACAATGCTCGGCAAGGTGTACAAGCAAAGGTTGCAAATCATCTCCACGCTTCCAGTCTTCCATTTCCTGAAATGCCCTGTTCAACGCCGCTTCATAAATCTTCGTGAAGGTTTTTGCAGACTCATATCCCGGTTGCAGGCGCAACAAGAGATTCTTCTCACCCTGTTTACGCTGCCGGAAAGTTTCTTCACCGGGCATAGCGAGCGGTTGTTCCAGACAGAACGGCACTGCATCGGGATTGTAATAAGGAGATTCGTCCAGTGTCATGCGGCATTTCTGCGTCAGCACCGGTGCTTGCAGATTAATATCGTAAGGAAGCATCGGCTGGTAGCACTTTACCGCCAGCCAGTAGGCATGAGCATGAAATAATTCCGCTTCCGCTTCTTTTTCGGGCAGTCCTCTGTCATCCGGCAGGGCAAAACGCACCCATATCTTCACGCTACGGCCACTGGAACCACAGAATGCGGCAAAAGTCTGGGGTAAAAGCGCCGCCTGCCGTTTCACATATTCCATTTCGGACGGGCCTGCCAGCCGTTTCACTTCCAACTGTACCAGTCCGTTATATTGTTTCATTTTTCGTTCACCTTCTTTAGTGCGGGTATATTCTACGGCAGAATAGATATATGGCAGTTTGTCTATATGTTCGTACTGGCTGTACGTACCTTCCAGCATCGGTATCAGGTTTCGCAAAGCCGTAATGTGTCCCGATTTTGTCTCCGTTTTCATTTTGTTGAATAATGTACCTGCTTCACATATGCTTAGAGCTTCTTTTCCACTCTCGCTGTCTTGTCTGATTAAAGTTATTTTCATTCTTTTTTGTCTGTTTATCTACCAATATTGTTTATCGCTTAATTCTTGTAAAGGTACGATATTATATTACGGCATACAAACTTTTCCTCTAATAAAAACAGACTTTTTGCTCGCATTAACCTTATAATAAAATACGACATCAATCACACGTAGATGGTTCATTTCTTACCATGATTTCCCTATATCATTGTATCTGAATGGCTTACAGTTTCCTTTAATTTCTTATTTTGGAAACGAGCGTTCCCTATATCGGAAACGCTCGTTTCCTGCCTTGGAACTGGCGTTCCCTTATAAGGGAACGCCAGTTTCCCAAGCAGGAAACTGGCGCTTGACTTATATGATTGGATTGATTTGACCGCATGAAATGTTTCAATCAACCTGATCTTTCAGGAAGCATTCAATCATATATCGGTCAATAATGCGTGAGTTATCAGCTATTAACACCTGATTTCTCAGCTATTAATGGCTGAAATGCCAATCGTTAATAGTTGACACTTCAGACATTAATACTCTGTAAATCAAATAATAGCAGCAAAAAACAACATATAATGCGACGAAACTGAGTGAGAGCAACCGTTTGCTCTCATACTTGCCACCACACTTGCTACCACGCCCGAAACCACGATGAATAAAGGGATACAGACAGACTGTTAGAGCGTGAGGGCAAAAGTCGTGTTGAATTCCTATGGAGCGTAAATTTGAGTATGAGTTTTATTTAGTCCGATACCTTAAATTATCAAACAGGCGTTCTATCAATCGTCTGTCTTTTACAATAATATCGGCAGTTCCTCCCAACTCATATTTAAAGTCGAGAGTCTCTTCATAATTAGTTGTTAATCCGTTGGGCAATTCAACGTTAATCAAATATGTTTCAATGGTCTTTTCTCCTGTTTTCTGCGTTTGGGTGACCAAAGAAATAGAAGATACATATCCCTCTATATATCCATACTCCATGTAGGGATAGTTCTCTAACTTAATAACGACTTTACTGTTTTCTTTTACCTTTCCGGCTCCATTGGCCGGAAGCAGCACCTGACCATATATATGGTTTTCCTTGGGTATCACTCCAAATACCGCTTCTCCTGCCTGCACAAATTGACCATCTGAAATAAATTTCAGGAACTCTACTTTTCCATCAAAAGGAGCTTTGAAAACATATTTCTGTTCCCATGCGGCCATATTTGCTATCAAGTTCTGATGAGTGGACAAAAGTTCCACTTTCAGTTCCCGTTCTTTCTCCAGTTGTTCCACTTCCAGTTGCTCCAGCCGATGGTATGCTTCTGTGATTTGCATGCGGGTCGAGGCAATCTCCCTATTTATGTTTTGTACCTCCTGTACTGTTGTCAGGTAATTATTTTTAATCTGATCGGTCTCATATTCATAAGTCGCTATTTCCTGCTGATCAAGAGAGACATAACGTTTAAGCCATTTCCGGGCAACATCCATTCTATCTTTTGCAGCTTTCTGCGAGTCCTCCGCTTCTCGGACAATCTTCTTTTTCCATTCAATGCCCGTTGTGATATTCTCCCTTTGTTTTTCGTAGACATTCTGCTGCAGATAGTCACATTGAGCTTTCAGAGCTACAAGAAAGGCATAGTATTGGGGTTGGTTTCTCCTAAATACACTTTGTCGGGAAATGTATCCTTGAGGGTGAGCAGATAGGTACCGTCGAAATCTACCCGATCTATTAAATCCGCAATCTTCCGTACATCCTCTGTAGAAGCAGGATTTTGCACGACAGCTATATATTCCCCCTTCTTCACTTCCTCCTGTGCCTTGTGCGAAAGAAGCAGCAAGTTACCCGTACTGTTTCATCATATTCCTAACGGTAATCTAATATGCATTACTTCAAAACAATTTAGAGCACATGCATTTAGTCGACATTATAATTGCATACTATCAAAAGACAGTAATTTTATTGCATACGTATCTGTGCCTCCCATATTCTGCGGGGATAAAGATTCTATTTATGCTGACTTTAGTTTTAAAACAGGATTTATGATTGAAATGAATACTTATCATTTAACCCATATTAAAGCGGACTTCCTTAAAAATACAGGAAAACGAGTCGCTTTTTTATCTAAATTACCTATAACTTATAAGTCTTCCAAATATGCCCGTGAATCCTTCAATGCAGATACTGTTATCACGTACCCTTTAAAAATGTGGGAAAAATATGAAAATAAATATACTCATTGCTTGGTCATATTAATTCAAAAACGATATCGTGGTTGTATCCCTCTTTATTGCTTATACACTGACGAAGGAGCTAAGAAACTCAACCACTATATCAAATCATTACAAAAGGTGTTTTGGTATAGAAATCCGAAAGATTATATCGAAGTAATAGATCCTGTCCCAGAGACAGATAATATATTTATTTTGCCAAAGCGAAATGAATCAGATACCGTACGTATAGTTGGTCAATTATGAAAAATAGAATTATATCACTTTTCATATATTTATTGCCTGGTTTGATCTATGCTCAAAATAATGCAGACGACAAATATGAGATTATGTCTCTAACCGACATGTTGAATCTTTTTAAGGACAGTATCAAGACGTACCAGCAGGTTATAATGGTATAATTGCCGAATGGTTCACTGGCAAATACCTTGAATATTGATATTGAGTCAACAAGCAATATTAAATCATTGATTGTCTATGCAACAATGCGTTTTTATTTCTATATTTGTAGAATCACACAACTTAAATTTAATGCATATGAAACAGAAATTAGTACGAATAGGTATTAGCGGGATACAGAAACAAAAAGAGAGATTTTGCCTTATATTTCCTGTACTATTATTTATATTTATCTTTCCCGCATCATCTATTGCTCAAACTATCGCAGAAGAATATAATTTCAATTTTAAGGGAGGAGAAGAACAAAAGTGGTCTTGGATAAAGAACCAAACCGGATGCTTTACTTATATTGAATCAATGCAAATAAAGAAAGATGATAATATAGTTTATAAAATATCATATACTCCACCTCCATCAAAAAATAAGAATATGATATTTATTGCATCTTGCACTATCATGATACCAGAACAGATAAATGGAGATAGCTGCCAAGTATCTATAAAAAGTAAAACAAGAGAGATAACTAATGCATGGCTTACAGTTACAGCTCTCAACAGTAATGAAGTGGCAGTAGCATCTGAAGACAAAAAGCTGGAACATCCGGAATGGACGGATAATGTACTATCATTAAAATTGACGGACGGGAAATATAAAGCCAAAGCATTACGAATTAATATCTTTTATTTTGGAAATAGTAATCCGGATCAACAAATATGTTTAAGTGACCTGCAAATCAATATTGATGGAAAAGATCTGGGGAAACAATCTATTGAAGATCAAACTGTCATTAACACAAACATTCACAAAAGACTTATCAAAAATAAGATTATAAAATTATCTCATGACAATGATAGTACTCTGCTTACGCGAATAAATGAATTGAAAGATAAAAAAATCATAGGATTAGGAGAATGTACTCATGGTTCGCAAGAATTAAAAACTGCGGTTATTCAATTTTCAAAGAATCTCATTCAAAATGGAGATTGCAGGTTTGTTCTGTTAGAGGCTCCCGTTGATGCCTTACTACTGGTCGATGCATATATACAAGGAATTATATCATCACCCGACATTGAAAAACAAATAAAAGAAATCATGCAGATGTTTTTTACAAACAATAGCGAGCTTATGGGCTTTGTGGATTGGTTAAAGGAGTATAACAAGACATCTCTTCGTAAAGTACACCTATCTGGTATGGATTATAAAGACATCATAAGTCCATATTTTTATGACTACCTATTAAATCTATTGGATAAAGAAAAAGGGCGATACTATTTATTAAAACTATATGATAAAGAATTTAAAGATATATTGCAATATGCTCATGAGGATGTTTATTTAAAAACGAAGTTGGGAGAAGAGAATTTTTCGCTTTTTACCCAATACATAGAAACTTGTATCAATTTGGGTATTGGCTCCCAATTGCCTCCTCCTGATTATAGGGATTTCTATATGTTTACTTATACCAAACAACTTGCTGATCATTTCTTAAAAAAAGATGAGAAGCTAATCATTCACGCTCATAGTGCCCATCTTTCTAACTTGGAACGTTTTGATAGTTTTCCGTATAAAGAAATCCCAGCAGGGAATCGTTTAAAGAAATATTATGGAGATAAGTATTACTCAATTGGTTTTCAAGTTGGAAAAGGAACATTTACTCAGGAATCCGCCGGTTATTTTAGCAAGCTGATAGCATTACCATTATCCAAGCCACCATATAATAGTTTTGAACATTTAGCTCTAAGCACAAAAGAAAGTTATTTCTATTATCCATCCAAATATATGGATGACGGTATTGTTGAGTTATTAGTTATTCCAAGAATGGCACGTTATCAGAGACAATATCAATTTCATTCTGTGAAAAACTGGTGTGATGCCTATGTCTTTATACAAGAGAGCACGCCGCTCAAAAATGTAACGACTGGAGAATTCGAAACAATGTTCAAACAATTTCTTAGAATAAAGGAGTTGATAAAAGAATTGAAAGCAAACGAAGAAAAGATAAGAAATAAAGAGTAACTTCTACTCAAAAGTAAAAGCTACTCTTCATTCCATATAAGATTGGGGATATTCAGTAAGTTTCCCTATTTATTTGCTTTAATACGTTGCCCGTCCGCCTGAACAGCGTACAGTTCCGCTCCTTCAATGTCTGCTTCGGCAGGTACAGTAAATACAAACCGATTGGCAAACCATACTTTTTTGCCATCCTTGATTAATTCGAAAGCAACCGCCTGTTCGCCATTAGTCACAGTGTATGTTCTTCCGGAAACGGTATAACTTACAGTCTTGGTGATTTTCACATTGTTCTGGAATGTTTCGAAATACCCTACATCTCCTCCATCTTCGGATATACCTTTTTGATTGCCTCCGGCTCCTGCCTGGTATCTTCGGTCTTCAATGTATTCAATAGGCGGACATTTAGTGGGGAATGTTTTCATATAAGCCAGCGTCTGATTAATCATATCCTGTGTCACGGTATATGAAAAGCTTCCGTAAGCATACAACTTGAAACTGACCGGAATAAAGAATCCCCAGGCATCGAAGAATTCGGTCATATCCATATTAGCGGCTTTTGCTACGTTGCGTGCATACATCAGCTGTGCTGCGCCCGGATCATTGAAAGGTAACCAAAATTCAGGGGTACGTCCTTGTTCGAATATCTTACGGATGGTATTCGGTTTCTTGCCGATACGTTCGAAATATGTCCACAATTGCTGGTTGAGGCGCATATGCATTTCGGAGGCTTCTCCTTGATATAATCCATATTTATTGGCATCATCAGATGTCATGTCCTGAGGGGTAAATGCCAACGTGTTCGGGTCGCGCGGATGCATGAATCTGCTCCAAGGAGTCGGAGGCGCATACCGGTAAGTAGCTAAAGTCCCAATGGAGCTTCCACGTGATCCCCACTGGTTTATCTTGTACACCACATAATTAGAAAAGAGATTATTGCTCGATTCCGTAGTACTGGGCCAGTTGATAGCTCCCTGATGCATGTGTCCGAGTTCATGTCCCGGCCCCCATTCATTGTCCTGATTCTTGTCCATATCACGCGGATCGAAGTTGTTTTTGAAACCCCATCCATCTTTTGTGCTTACATCACCCGCTGCCATATTAATGTAATAATTGGTAGCATAAAGTCCGTCGGTGAAAGTCGTGACATGCATCAGTGAATTGAATTCTCCTGTATTCGAATAAGTATCGATGGCAGCCAGTTCCTGCTCCCAATCTATCAGGTTATCCCATCGTTCCATTCCTCTTACTACTCCATACTGTTTGAAGTTGTCCTGATTTTGCAGCAAGTCTTTCAGTGCTGTAAACAGAATCTTCCTGCCTTTCAATACAAATACGCATTTATCAGCTCCGTCCAAAGTGACAGATTTTGCCTTCCGGATATATTCACGGAACAGATCATCGGTTTTATCCACAGTCAGATCCCATACATTGAAGCCTACGCGCGCATGTTCCGTTGTCTCCACATACTGGGGCGGAAAATGTATTTTCACTGCCGGCATGCCACGGGGATCAAGTTTCTGATAGATGACAAACAGATTTCCCGCACGTGAAAATGAAAACTTGTTGATTCCGTTTTTCAGGAATCGTTCTTCACCGTCGGGCCCCAGATCCGAACAACACCTTAGTGAAATGGATTCACCTTGCGGTATGCCGTCTGCTAAAACGACCATCTCTTCACCCGCATTCGTTATGATACCGGTAGGGTTGCAAAGAGGCGAGTAGTAATTGGTTCTCAATTTATCTCCCCAATATTCGGGCACACTGTATGCCTGATATGACTGTATCCTGAATCTCTTTTCCGCTTCGGGATAAGTATTACTCTGCAAAGACTTTGCCAGCACATTGAAGAATGCCGGAAGCCGATTGATGGTTTCGTCGGAAGCGTCCGGGCGGAGTTCACTGCATGAACGATCGGTGAATACAGTTATCAGTTGTTCGTCAAGCGGATTTTCCGCAGCATGGAAAAATTCCATCTCGTCGCAACTGACGAAATCATTTAATCCGCTTTTAACTTTGAATTGAACAGCCGCAGGTACAACCGGATCGTTCAGCAATATCCTATGGCTGCCTCCTGCTCCTTTAAAATCATAATCTTGTATATGAACAAAATCCGCACTTCCTTGAGGCTTGATGTAAAGTTCGAATGCTCCGAAATTACCGTTACCATTTCGACTGTGATACAGGATATAGTCTAGCGTAAGCTGATTCTGATCGAATTGATATTCAAGAGTAACGGGGAATTTTGCAGATTGACTCCATGTGGAATGATAACAGGTTCCGCCGAACTGACCGTCATAAGACTTCGATATATCCTGCCCCGGCTGATGGTCGGTGTCGTATCCGCCGGTAACTTTCAACTTTACATCCTTCTCCGGATTTACCCCCGAAATATCACTCGATTTCTTTTGTTGTTTGATTTCCGACTGGTCATAAATGTTTGTATTTTCTTTGGATACAAACTTGATCGTAGCATTCCTTTCTGTAGTCAGAGGATTGGAAGCAATGGAGAATATTCGTGTACTGGATGCCAGATCGGCTCTTGTATCAGGTACTTCTTTCTCGGTAATCCAGTCTTTGGCTTCCTCCGGAATGACTACTTCATAGTCTGTATTGGAAAGCAAGTTGACTTCTATATGATCGTTTCCTGTTCCCGCCACCTGAATGACATGGCTCTCTTCAGCCACTTCAATGATCAGGTCACCGCCTGTCTGCACAACTCTGAGTTTAGCAGTCAGCGCATTATTGGTGATAGTAATATTTCCTTCTCTAACTCCTTTTTCGGGACTGGATATTGCCGAAACCGTCAGTTCTGTATCCGATGCTTTCCTTGCCGTCAGCCATTCTTTTCCCTCGGTTACCGATGCATTCCACTCCCAGTTCGATTTGACAGGTACGGCTACTTCCCCACCCTCTTTCTTGAATCCAATGGATTTCTGAACTTGCAGCACCGGCTCTCCCTGTAGCTCCTTATCATCACTCTTGCAAGCATAGAGAGTAGTGACTCCCACCAGCAGAATAAGAGAGATACATAGTATGTGTTTTACCTTATCCAATAACATAGTATTTATAATTTTTGTTGTTTTTCCATTTCGTTGACCAGACTATCCAAATCGAAGTCAATGTTATATTCATTCTCTATCTGAATCTTTTTGATTTGCTTCACCAGCGAATGCGGCTTCAGCCTTCGGATCATCTCTATTTCCAGAAGCCTGTTCGGGAAACGTTTGCGAATGCCATCGATGTCTTTCATATAAATACTGTCTGCTCCCTGATAAAGCGCATTGGCGGATTCTTCAAGAATAAATGCTCCCAAACTGTCAGGATATTGTTCGAGCACTGCCCGCAGAATTTCCAGACTTTTTCCGAAACTTTGATGCGCATCAGCATTCATATCTTTAGCCGCCTGAAACAATCCTAACTGAAACAGGTATTCTCCTGTTATCGCTTTTCTCTCCATTGCCAAAGTCTGGACATGCAATGCGGAATCCAGCTCCCCTATCTCAGCCAGTAGTTTAGCTTTGGTACCATAATAATCGGGGTTGAGACTGTCAATCGACAGTGCCCGGTCCAGAAGGCTGATACACTTCCGGGTGGAATCGACATCATAAGACGATTGCAGGATGGCGACCGCCTGTTGATAAAAACTGTCGGCACTGAGATTTACGGGATGGGGACGAATGTCCGGTTTCTGCCGTGAATGACAACCGATGGCTGTGCAAATTAGCAGCAAAACAAGTAATATGATATTCAGTTTCTTTGTTTTCATGTACATGATTCTCAATAGTCGGATAATATAAATAAAAAAAATGACTGACAGGGAGTTTTATAGGAAAATGTGTCTAATCTAATCTTATTTCCTCCCCGCCAGTCTTTTCATTAGTTTATCAGATGCCTAACTGCTCTTTGGCCCAGGCTTCATCATGCCTTACTCTGTAGAGATACATCTCAGCCATATTCCACCATGCTTTATTAGCGTTAGTATAGTCCAATGTGGCTTGATTACGGCGACCCGTAGGAGTAAATCGGATATAGTTGTAAGCTTGTTTACCATTCACATTGTTTTTAGCGGTAGCATGACCACCGTTTGATGTCGGTAAATTGAACTCTTCCGTACCCATGCTTTCAAAGTATTCACCGTTGGTACTTCCGTAAATAGTTGCGATCGTTACGTCGCCCCCATTATTTATGCCAGTCTGACGCGCATCATATTCAAAACGAAGCCCTTGCAACGGTTTGTTCAGTTTAATCTGCACGTAATGGGCTTCTGATACGACTGGATCTTGCCATCTGGAATGATAATAAGTTCCACCTTTGCCGTCAATCAAAGCAGGTAAGCCACCTCCATCACCGTCCTGTGTCGCATTAGCAGAAAGCATATCAACAGTGAGAATGACGCGTTCCAACTCGGAAGCTTCGCCGGAAGTACCTGTAATGATTACAGGACTCTCAGTCTCCATTCCCGTAGGACCGTAGGTCTTGAAAGTAAAGGAATATTCACCAGCACACTGATAGGTATCATCTATGATAGCCGATGTTGTCTTGAATCCATCTATTTCTATCTCTTTATTTTCTTTTGTGACCTTATCATAATACGTGATTTTCACTTTACTATAATCCACATCTTCCGGTGCTTCCCATTGCAGAGTGATGTGTCCGGCTCCCGGTGTAGCGGTAGCATTCACCACATTTACAGGAGGAACGGGAACGAATCCTGCTTGTTTCACAGTAACTGTAAAGCTGTTTGGATCAACCGGATCTTTACTTGTGAACGTTATCGTTCCTTCACGGGGTTGTTCTACAACTGCGGTGTTAGGCTCTATGATGAAGCTTTCGGAAGCATCACGTAATGCTCCTCTGGTGAGCGGTGCAGTTGCAGGCTTAATCCATGTTTGAGCATTTTCGTCAATCACATATTCATATTCCGCACCCGCAGGACCGTTCACTTTGAAAGGAATCGTGATCGTTTCGCCCATTGCTTTCACTTCAAAGACCTTGTGTGCATCGTCAATGTCAACAATATATCCTCTCGGCTGCTGCTTGATAATGAACGTGCCGACACAGTTGTAATTCTGTGACGACTGAAGGGTGATTGTACAATACCTCACAATGGTATCAGTATTCTGATCCAAACTGAATACCAGATTTTTCTTGACGATATCTTCCGCTTTTACAGCTTTTTGTCCTTTCTTTGCTTTCAGTTCTTTCGGTTCGTTAAAGCGTACCCAGTTACAGGTATCCGGTACAGTGATGACATCCAGATTCAGATTGGTATTCACCTGGATAGAAAGTGAAGTCGCTTTAGCATCCACCGCCTTCATTCCATCATCCGTCAATCCGGGTATATCGATCACCGGTTCCAAGCCGAACTGTTTCACACTTATGGAATAACTCTGGTGACCGTATGCTATCGTAACTTCTGCTATACGCTGTTTATAGCCTTCATTCTGATCGGCAGAAACCGTGACTTTACCTTCCTGCTTTTGTAGTTTGCACCATTCGGCATTCGAACTTACCGTCCAGTTATCGAGCGCCACGTTGGTCTCCACTTCTATCTCATGTTCGCCGCCGGAAAGCGGAAAAACAACAGCCGCCTGGCTCTCGCTGGGAATGGTCAATGTCAGTACATTGAACTCAGTTTCATAATCAGGACCACAGGAAGAGAGAGCTACGAAAGTTCCCAGGATTCCTGTCAGTCCGATGATTAGTATATTTTTTTTCATATTATTAGATGCATTACAAGTTTTCTACTCTTGGATTGAATTGGTATCTCAGTTTGGCATTTACCTCCCTGTAGAGGTCGGTAGACTTCAAACGGTATTTGTAATGGAGGCGGAACTCCTTATAATAAGTGGAGCGTCCGTCGGGCGTCCGGATGACATTCAATAAATACGTATTGTCATATTCGCCGATGGGTGTGAGCTGCACTACGTCGATGCTTTGATACGGCAGGATAGTGAGTTCCTTCGCCAACGGATTCTCGGGCAACTGTGCTCCCATTTCCAGAATGATGCTCCCCTTATTGATGATATCCAGCGCAGTGGTATAGTCAGTGAAATTTTCATCACCGGCCATCAAACGTACAGAGTTCTCAGAGATAGGAAATACACGGTTGGAATTGGTCGGACGGCGAACTTCACTATACCCATCCGGATTCGGGATAATGACCGTACTACTGGTGTAATTGTAGTAAGTTGCCGTCTGCGTGGACGCATAGTAATTCTCCTTGTGGATACGAAGCAGCACGTGCCTCTTTTTCGGATTACAGTCCGGTGTTCTCAATGAATCTATCTTATATTCGAGAAAATAGATGGAGTCGGGTGAAATCTTTTCCAGATTTTTCAGATACACCGGAAACATAGCCTTGGAAGAGCCGGCGGAAATGTTCATTTCCATCGTCGGAAATTCATAGCATTCTTCCGGCAAGTACTTTGCAAAACGGGCTTTATTGATATCAAAATTGGATTTGTTGTAAGCCCTCAACAGTGTATCGGAATGTTGCAGCACCACTGTTACCGGTTCGTCGGTAGCCTGCGATCCACTCAACGAAGCTACCACGAAAAGGGTATCTCCTCCCTGCTGCAACTCAGCTACCTGGCGATCATATACCAAGTTGGAATTACTGAGTAAATTTACTTCTTTGCGGAACTGTTCCTGATCGAAATCATACTTATCGCAACCACTTATCATAACCAAAGCAGAGCAAAGAATTATAGTTAATATCTTTTTCATATTATCTTTCTGTTATTCTTGTTTTTCATTATCTGTCCCATCCCGGATTCTGGTCCATGGAAGGTACTTTCAGTAATTCAGAGTGACTGATCGGCATAAATACCATTTTGGGCAGTGCGACGCGATCGCGGATATTCTGTTGGTCAATGGTCACGATGTTCCAGAATCCCGGATTGCCGGCGACGTCCGTACGGTCTTTTTGTACATCCAATCCCTGCCAGTTAGACGTATTGGCATCCTCGGTAAGGTAAGTACCCCATCTACGGGTATCGAAATAGCGGTAGCCTTCGTTGAAAAGTTCCACTTGTCGTTCATTACGGATGATCTGCTCAAATCTCTCCACCTCGTTGAAGTCACCCAAAGCCGGACCGGGTAATCCGACACGATAGCGGATCATATTGAAGTATTTAGCCATTTCCTGAATATCACGGCTGACAGTCACTTCGACATCCGTACCTGTCATATCAGGAGTAGTAACGGTGACCGTACCCGTCACCCGGTTCAACGCTTCTACATATTCAAGGAGTACTTCGGCATAACGGATGATGGCAAACGGTTTAGGCTGAGTAACAAATGCGCCTTTCACACTTCCTTTTCCGCTCGACCATGAATCGTCAGGATGGACAAACTTGACGGGAGTGTAGCCGCTGATATTGTAATCATTGACGTTATTTCCCGCACCGGCCAACCCGGCTTGCGTATCATCATGAGAATACCAGAACTGCTGGTTGACATAGGTTGCGTCGGAAGAAGCGGAACTCATAGTCCACAAGCGTCCGGGAAATCCGATGGAAGCATAGAAACGTGCCGAACGGTTGTCATACATCTTCGGAACATCACCTCTCAACTGATAGTTTCCCAGCACTTTATTCGTACCTATTGTCTGGCTGAGATCCGCTACATACGGATAGTCTGCCGATGCATTGTGGATGTCTCTGCCATCCATCATCAGGAAGCAATCGACCACTCTCTGAGGTACGGACATGCCGCCCCAGCCTCCGAATTTAACAGGGAACGAGTGGTGCGTGTAATTAGTCACATTTTGGGATGCCATTGCCCAGATAAACTCTTTATTGGTTTGAATAATACCTTCACCGTTGAACATATCGGCAAAAGAATGGTAAGGGTCGATACCACCCGCACCATCGGGGAAAGGAGCCGTAGGAACATTATCTGCCAACGGATAAGGGTATTGATTGTCCGGTGCCACTGTGAACAGTGAATAGTATTCCATATTGATCACTTGCTTTGCGGCAGCGGCTGCTACCGCCCAACGGTCGGGATCATAAGTCTGGTTTACGTAATCGGCACCGTCGCTTTTGCGCTTCCAATTGCTAAAGCACAGGCGGGCGGCATCACCGCCATTGAACAACGGAGAAGCTTGGAACAGGCGCAGACGGGCAATCAACGCTAAAGCTGCCCCCTTGGTAGGACGGTCGGAATAGCTGATACTCTGCTCGGTCGGTCCATAAATACCTTGTGTGGCAAGCTTGAATTCATTGCAAATATAATCCACCGATTCATCGTATGTAGACCGTTCCCTGTCATAGTATTCCGCAGATTCGGAAGTACCTAGTACTTCGTCTCCGACAATGAGCAACGGACCGTAGTTCATCAGTAAATGGTAGTAGGCATAACCGCGCATAAAGTGTACGTATCCGATGTAACGTCTTCTGTCGGCTTCTGTCATATCAGACACTTTATCGATATTTTCCAGCATCCGGTTACATCTTGCCACTACTACATACATGCTATACCATATATCCTGCCGCAGGTTTCTTCCGTTGACAGTACCAACACTGAATTGCGCTCCCCAAAACTCGTTGGTCTGCCATCTGACGGCAATCTCGTCCGAGGCAGTTTCTCCCGGATTCCATGAGTTTCCCCAAATGGCACCCGCATCGGGAAAACGGGTCGGGGTGTTCCAAAGGTATCCTTCGGCATTTTTCATGCTGTGGAAAATGGAATCTTCCTTGAATGTAGCCTGAAAATAATTGTCTACATCCAGAAAATTGCAGGAACTGAGCAGCAAAGAACTGCCGATCACGGCTCCCAAAAGTATTTTAATTCGATTTTTCATAAATTTTTCAATGTTATGTGATTAGAATCTTAAGTATACCTGGAATGAATAGGTAGCAGGTATCGGATAGACAGCACCATTTGCCGATGCTTGTTCGGGATCGAAATATTTCACATTGTCGAAAGTGCACAGGTTATTCGCCACAAATTCCAGATCGACGGAAGACAATCCTACCGCTTTAATCCATGGCAGATGTTTCAGGCTGTATCGCAAGCTAACTTCCTGAAGGCGCAGGAAAGAACCGTTCCGCCTCCAGAAGGAGGACAATTGAGAATTGTTCTTATTACCTCCGTAAGAGAGACGTGGAAATTCAGCATTCGGATTTTCCGTTTCAGTAGTTCCCGAATACCATGCGGGCGTCCATCTGTTCTTGGGATTGTTGGCTAGTTTGATCACATTTCCCAAGTCTCCATTATAGAACGGAATCCATCCGTTGTCGTTTCCAAGCCCTGCACGATAGTAGTCTACCTTGGCGGAACCTTTGAACAAGACACTAACAGTCAGATCTTTCCACTGGAAGTCACCACCGAATCCATACATCACTCTTGGTAACTGGTTGGAATAAGACAATGGCACCTTATCGTCTTCATTGATAATACCATCGCCGTTGACATCGCGATATTTGATGTCGCCCGGGCGTATCTTTCCGAATCCGCTTTGATCGGGGCTGGTATTGATCTCATCTTTGCTGGCGAATAGTCCCTCGGAGATATATCCGCGTAAGATGTTAAAGGGTCTGCCGGTCACACTGAGATAGTCGTAAGGTAATTTATTCTCTTCAAAATAGTCGATGATATTTTGTGAGAATGTATAATTGGCACGAACCGTAAAACTCATATCCTTATTAATAGTATGGAAAAACTCAATATTTCCGTCCGATCCTACACTGTGCATACGTCCGACATTCGACTTCGGATAAGTCACCATACCTACGTAAGAAGGTAACGTCACACGGTCCTGGAAGATGTGGTCACGAGTATCCCGGAATATGTCGACTGTCAGGGACAACTTGTCGTGAAAGAACTTGGCATCGATACCAAGATTCGCCTTCTTTGCTACTTCCCATTTCAAATTGTCGGCTCCGGTATGGGTTTCTGTGATACCCGCATAACGATATCCCCAAGCAGATCCGGCATGATTGTCTATCAGGGTCAGGTAAGGGAAGCGTCCCTGGCCGGTATAATCGTTGGTAGAAACAATCTGGTCGTTACCTACGATACCGTAAGAGCCGCGAATTTTGAGGAACGTAAACCAAGGTAGTTTCTCTGTCCACCATGCATAAGAGGAAGGAACCCATCCTGCGGCAATGGAAGGAAAGAAACCGAACTGTTCTCCTTTTTTGAACTGTGCAGAACCTGTATAACCGAAATTCGCATCGATGAAATAACGGTTTTTATAGTCATAGGAGATACGTCCGGAAAGGTTCTGATGGCGTTTGGGGATGCTGGCGATACCTAAATCATCATATTTGCCCCATAGAGAGTTTTTCTCATCTTTCATATAGTATTCGAGCAACGCGCCAAAGGTATGGTCTCCGAACGACCGGTTCCAGTTGGCTTTCGCCTCCATATAGTATTGCCTGTAAGAGTTTTCGCCACTTCCGTATGCCATACTTGATTGTGCTGAGCGCAGCGCTTTAATCAAGACTCCCTGTGCGGTTCGTCCGGTAGCACGGTAGAGGTCGGGCCAAATCCTGCGGTATTCGCTGAAGTAGCCGATATGTTCCGTCATCGCTTGTACCGACATCGTCAGTCCTTTCAGAAATCCTCCGAATTCTTGCGTCAGCTTCAGCGTCAGCATGTTTCGGTTGTCCTCGCTTTGCATGTATCCGGTATTATTCAGCATAACATATGGAGAAGCCAATTCACGTGATCCGCCATATACGGGCAGCGTGCCGTCAGAGTAAGTGACCGGAAACAGAAGGGGGGTCAACTGCTGGACGGCTGACCATACCAGATCTGTGTTCCCTCCGCCCGGACTGACATAAGAATTGACATATCCATCTACACCGAAGTATAGCTGGGTCGTCTTGGTCAAATTCATATCGATATTGGCACGATAATTCAGCTTGTTTACGCTCAATGGCTTTTTAAACAGATTTTCCTCTTGGCGATAGGCGGCTCCTTCATCCTGATACCCCAGCGACAAGAAGTATCTGGCAACGTCACCTCCTCCTTTAGCACTGACATAGTAGTTCTGCTGAATAGAATTCCTTTTCATGATTTCATCTATCCAGTTTACATCCGGATAAAGATCCGGGTCCAGCCTGTTTTTGATCAGATCCAGTTCAAGACGGGTGTACAGATCGTCTTCCCCAGACATCGCTCTGGCTTCATTGGCAAGGAGTGCGTAATCATATGCTCCCAGGTATTCGGGCAGACGTTTGATATGTGATATTTTCATCGTAGCACGTCCGGTCACCTCTAATTTTCCACTGGTACCACGTTTGGTAGTCACCAATACCACGCCATTTGCTCCGCGTGTTCCGTAGACAGCCGTTGCTGCGGCATCTTTCAGGATACTGAACGATTCAACGTCGTCGGTATCAATATCTTCCAATCTTCCTTCGAGACCATCGATCAGTACTAAGGCTCCACTGCTGGCTCCGAAAGTACTGATACCGCGAATCCAGAAGTTGGAGATATTTTTGCCCGGTTCACCCGAACTCTGCATAGTGATAACACCTGCCATTCGACCTCCGATCATATTATTGAGGGAAGTGGCGGGAGTTTTTAGCTGCGCAACGTCAATGGTGGTGATGGCACCTACCACAGATACTTTTTTCTGGGAACTCATACCCGTTACCACTACTTCGTCAATCTTAGTCTCGTCTTCTTTCATGACGATCTTAAGCTTTTCTTCGTTTTTGGTAATCAGCATCTCGACATTCTTCATACCCACTGACTGGAATATCAGTGTAGCGTTTTTCGTTACTTTTATCTTGAACTTTCCGTCCAGATCCGCTACTACGCCGACTCCCGGTTCGTTCTTTACATAAACAGCCGTACCTACCAATGGCTCGCCGGTTGCATCCACAATCACGCCTGCCACTGTAAACTGTGTACTCGTTTCGTTCTGACTGTAGCCTGCCAATGGAATCAATGTCATAAGCAGTACAATCAATAAAAGATTTTTTTTCATATATGTATTATCAAAGGTTATTGTATAGACAATTTACGAATCACTTTATTTCCGGTATCTGCGACATATACAATTTGTCCGTCGGCACTAACAGCTACACCGAACGGATGATTGAACAACGCGATATCCGGACCGCCGTCTTTATAGCCCTTCATGCCCGGAAGTCCGATAGGAGTAGTTACCATAGCTCTATCCAAGGGCAATTTGGTATCGATTACTCGTATACAATTGTTACCACAATCAGCGATATACAATTTACCGTCTTCGGTAAAGCAGATTTGATGGGGATTATCAAACTTGGCATTCCTCAGCAAACCGTCTTCCCATCCTGCTCCTGCTACCTGTCCTTCCAATATGGCCTTTCCGGCATAACCTTCACCGGGATAGGTGTTTTTGTCTTTACCTTCCAGATTTCCCACATCCACTCGCCATATCTGATTTCCTTCTGCCATCGCGACATAAAGCATATTTTCCTGTCCTTTGACAGGGCTGAAAGCAAGGTATGAGTCACATGCATCAGGTCTGGTAGAAGTTCCGACTTTCTTGAGTAGGAGTTCACAAGTACGGGTGTTCGGTTTTATCCGCACCAGTTGTCCCTTAACCATCACTGTATAAATGTAATGATCCAGCTTATTCACTACAAAGCAGTGCTTATAGTTACCATCGGCAACGTCTTTAGTTTCATCATTCAGCAGCACCGTCAGGCGGCGCGGCGCATAGCTCACGCTTTTGGCCAAAGAATAATATCCCATACCGCCATCTTCAGGAGCGTACATCGTACCATCCAGGTCCGAAAAAGCAGGAGCATTCAGGATGGCTGACGTACCATACTGAAGTACCAGCACAGAATTACTCTTAATGGAAGCCATGACAATATTTCCGTTAGACTGCGCTCCTTTATCATTTTGACAGGTTACAGATGGATAATTGTTTCCTCCGTGCCATACGTGGCGTTCGGTGATAAAGATATTATCCTCGTCATCCAGACTAATGTAGTTGGGCGCCGACAATGTAGAAGTAGCGATGTCTCCTCCTACCGTAGGCTGGTTAGCGTCCGGCGAAGCTTGTCCTACAACGGTAGTCACGCTCGTCTGCGTCTTGTAGATAAATTGCCTTCCGGCTTGTCCTTCATATTCTGTTCCGTCGGGCATTGTTCGGGCAACAAGAAGATTCATTTCTTTCTTGTACGTCAGTCCCGAAGGAACATACAAGTAGATTTTGTTACCATTTGAACTCACCAAGCCCGCCTGGTGCTTTATCCCATCCGCATCTTCGAAATAAACTTTCAGATTGGTAGTGTCTGATCCGAAGTTGCTGCCTTCGACGATCATAGGGGTAGCGATCCCACCGGAATCCGGATAAAATCCGGTCACCTCAATAGGTTGATCCGGATTGAATACTGCACTTCCTATATTCTTACTATCCGAACATGAAGTCAGATAGACAAATACGGCGGCAAAAAATGTCAAAAAAATAGTTCTTTTTTGCATTGTTTTTCTGTGATTAAAGGTTAATAATTAGTTGGGTTAATATGGATAAGTAGAAAACTTACTATTCTATATCTAGGCATTATGATAATGTGGTAGAAATAAGATGTGCATTTTTACTCTAATACGTTTGTTTTTGGGTGTGTATGCTTTATCTTAATATTTAGTAAGTTTAGGAATATATATAGTTGTGTTTGACTGTTATCATTCATTTGTTTTTCTTGGGGGTATTGAAATTTTTAATGAATTCAATCTCTCTTCAGCACTGTTCTGATCTATGCTGAAGAAACGATAATAAAAATTTAATCACTGCCCGGAGGCGGCCTACAATTTCGCATTATCATAAATAATTATTAAGAAATATAGTCGTAATTGACCGATTAGAATAAGTCGCTCTAGAACTTGGTAATCAAAACAATAAAATCATGATAATCAATAATATACATCAATAAAAAGATTATATCTATCTTATTACGATCTGAGTAGTAGAATGAAAAATCAAAAAAAATACCGTTTGCCGATAATTAAAATAAAAAAAACATTGCGTTTACCAATTTTATTAATAACTTTACACCGTCTTAAGTGGCACACAAACTTAATAACCTTTGAAAAGCCTATGAAAACAGGAAAAAATACACTTATTGGTATAAAATTACCAAGTTCTAGAGCAACTTATCCCAATCTGTTAAATATAAAAATGAATCATAACAGCCAAGCACAACTATATATATTCCTAAACTTACTAAATAAAAAAGGTAGTAGATCCCCAAAAGAATAAATGCATAAGAAATAAAATGCACACCTTAATTTCTACCATATATAATAATATTTTCTCCTTCACCAACAATCTCTGGCGAATAGGCCGTAATAAGAAGTAAAGGCTATATTACATAAAAAAAATTCCAGTAACTTGCGATACTGGAATTTTATATAAATCAAGAAAATCTCTTATTCCCACTCAATTATTCTAGATAATTGATTTATAATATTTTATAAAATAAAAACAATTATAGGGTACACTTATAGGGTACATTTTTCAAAAAATGGTTAGCATTACAAATCAATAAGATACCTCTGCAATGTAACTTAAAAATCAGGTAATTTTTAATGCATCCTTAATGTTTATGGCATTTTACACTCTCACATGGGCAAAAAAAATGCTATTTTAGAAGATATTTTTCTTAATTTTTCCTATATTGGGAACGATTATTAACCCTTAAAATAAAATATCATGGAAAAAGAAGTTTTAGAAGAATACATTTCATTATTTGAGAAGGTAGCCCATAAGTCTGCTAATTTGGAAGAACTTCAAAAGAAGTATGAACCCAATAGTGTTTTTGATGATTTGGAAATATGGGAACTTTATGCAGCCCATATCATAGCTGAATATCTTCCTCAAAAGATTGATGTTTTGGGAGAAGAAGACGAAAGAATAATGAATATTGACGAATGGATGTTTTCATCTGCATTCCTCTTTGAGCCATATTGGATTATCAAGTACCAAGATATGTACTATGCTTTTGATTTTGAAGATGAATTAGAAGGGAAGGACGCAGAGTATTCAGAATTACGAGAATATTTATGGGAAAGAATGGTGCAGGAAATCGCAGAAGAATTGGGATGTATTATTGGTGAAGAATGTATTGTTGATAGTGATGAAGACGGTAATTCTATTATAAAATTATGTGATGAAGATGATTAACCTTTTTGTATAAATCAAAAGAAAAGCCACATCGAGATATAGGTATATCCTTCTATGTGGCTATTTCTGTGTATAATTGCAACACCTCACCTTTTTTACTGAATTTCTGCTCTGTATTTAATCAAATTATCATAAATTTCGGTTTTAATATGTTCTTGCGAATCGTGTAACATGTCAAAACTTACAAATGTTTTCAGTACAATAACATTGTCGGCTGTTATCTTTCCAAAGATTGCTCCTTCATTACAAGTACCATAAAATTCATCACTGTCTTCTACCAAATAAATCGTAGCTGTGGGATTTATTTTGAAGAAACGTTTTATCACATCTAAAGGTGGCATACTATCATCTTTAAGAAAACGGCTTCTATATCGGGAAAAGAAATGTGGAGAGTATATATGAATCGCCTTAGAAACAGTAGAAAACATCATTACGTTAGTCCCACCTTGCTTTTCATACAAACAAATAATTGTATATAATATACCTCTTTCCCAATCTTTTTTATTGCGTGCTTCAAAGAAAATCAAATATCTATTGTTTTTGCGAGATACAAACTCAATTGGAGTAAAATACATCGGGAATTTATTTGATTTAATGATAGGTCGTCTATACTTGGGTATAAGTCTTTCCATATAACCATGAACTGCCCCCCGTTCACTCCATACCTCTTTAAATATTTCCATATCGGACATTTTATCTGTTATCATAGTTGTGATTTTTAATTTGATGGGTACTAAAATACAAAAAAAAGAGTAATCCTTCGGGACTACTCCTTTAAAAATGATGAATAAAATGAGGTATCGCCATACCTCTTAATATTTAAAGAATCAGTATATATAACTTTGAATAAGTCAATCTTATCAATTGTCATATATCAATAAATATCTCGTTCTTTTTTATATCACGTATGTACCGTTCAGAATAAGACATCGGTGAAGGATTGAGATAACAACCTTTATATAAGCAAGATAAACTATTCCCTTTTAGCCAATCTTCAAAGAAAGTATCAATCAAAGAAATTATGGAAGTATATGAAGATGCTTCGCAAATAGACACTTTCTGTTGGTATTTAACCGATATTTCTGATACAAAACTTTTTAAAGTAGTAAAATCACATTGTTCTTTACGCTTATTAAAATTGACGACAGCAAAGGTAAGCAAATAGCCCTCATTCATACAGTAACCGAATATTGGAAAATAACGGAAATCTTTTTCTATAATATCCGTTTGTAGTTCTTTTATTACTCCTTTCTCTACGCAATCAATATTATTAACTCCTATTAGTATAAATCCATGTTGTAAATATTGCCATAGATTTTTAACCACTTTATCAAATGGAATTAGTGGATTATTATTGTTAGTGGAAATATTGAATGTTTTTTGTATAAAGTTCATAATTAATGCATTAATAATTAATATACATATTCCAATGTAAGCGTTCCATAAACATAGTTATGCTTTTCTCCCACTCTTGGAGCAATATACCTAAGTTTTGTAATCAAATCTCCATTCTTTTCATACTCATAATGTTCACGAAACTCAGGTTGAAGATGTTTATATCTTTTCAAACTATCTTCGTCACCTTTTAATATAAGATTGGTGTTCTTTCCGCACCATTCTGTACCAAATACAACATCCATTGTATAATCCCTGCCATAACAATAAAATATGAGAAAATTGAGGTTCAAATTTGTATTGTTTATTACTTCTGATTCAGGATAATAGACAAAATTTGCTTTTCCAGGAAATTCATTATCATCATTACGAACTACTTTATCTGAAATTATGTTTCCATTTTCCCAATTGATTGTTGTAACTGTTTTACTACTCCAATCTTTATCCATATTCTCACTTGTCGTTTGTATCAGCTTTACAAGTTCCCTATTCTCGTTGTAAAATAATTGAAACGCCTGTACTAATTTATTTTGAGATGGTGCATACCAATTAATATAAGAAATTAAATTATCTTCATTAAAATTGTATTTACAAATCGCACTGAAATTCTGTTTTTCATTTACATATCGAATGAAATTCAGTGTTTTTTCTCCTTTGGAATTATAAGAGATAGAATATATTTCTTTGTATTTCTTACCACTAAGCACATAACTTTTTGTAACTACTTTTAAATTCCCATTTGGATAATATTCTAAATCCATTTTAAATGAACTATAGCCTCCATATACTTTCCATACAGCGGTTTTTACCATATATTGCCCGTGGGCATTAGTTGTTTGAGCTTTTATGCTTAAATAAAAAAGACTTAGTATCACTAATGTAATATACTTCATAATCATTGTTTGGTTAATACACATATTCAATCAAGTAATATCCTTTGGAGTAAGAACTATTCTTTTTATTGATTCTCTTCAATAGATTACCTTCATAAATGTAATCGAAAGAATTGTCACCACTTTCTTTTAAAACCAAGTTTTTAGGCTTCTTACCACACCACTCAGTCGCAAACAATATATGCGCATTATATGGGTGGGCAGTATGTTTTGTTAGTGATACCAAATTAATGTTGGTATTATCTTTTTTATCAGTATAATGGGTTTTAAAATCTTGTGTATAACCATCATCATTAGTATAGCGAAAACCTACCACATTGCCATTTTCCCAAGTATATTCCTCGTAGTTATGAATTTTATACCGATTACCGCCTTTCTCCTCAAATAAATCATCAATGCTTTTTAAATCTCCATTATCGTAATATATTAATGTAAAAAGAGTTCCTGCTTCTACACCTTTTGTAGAATAATCATATAGTTTGTCTATATATCCTTGTTCATTAAAAGTAAATTCACATTTGGTATAGGGGTCTTGTTTACCATTCACATAAGAAATGAATTGATACCGATTATTGGAAAGGGTAAAAATTTCAACTGTCTTGTTCTTGAAATTCTGATAATACTCTTTCCGTATTTCAATCAGGTTTCCATCATCGTTATACTTGAAATGATACCACTTATCCCCTTTGTTGCCAACCTCTTTTTGAGTAAAAGCATTAACCCAATGTATGCTTTTCACTAAATGTTCACCTCTACTATTTGTTTTTTGGGCGAATACACATATATTGATACTTATTAAAACGAGTGTAGTTAAAATATTTTTCATGCCTTATCTTTTTAAATGTTCATTAATGATTATCATTTATTACCTCACTTGAAATTAGTTTCAATCTGATTTCTAATGAATTACCTTCCATTTTCCCATATCCATTTAAATGCTTAGGAGAAGAAAAAGAAAGTTCAAAGACAATTTTCTCATTTTGGCTTTCGCCAACCAACTGTAATGATTTATCGGATATTAATTGCCCTGTCAAATCTAACACCGTACCATACTTTACATTTTGGTATTCACCATTTATCATGCCATTTGACAAAACTCCAAAATCCACCTTTATGGGAAAACCTTTCATATCACCCTCATAACGGTAAAAATATCCTTCTATTAATCCTGCATTTTCGCTTCTTCGCTCTATTTGGGGATTTTCTTCATCAACAAGCCTTTTAGTTCCACCCAAATCCACCAATTTATCACCGTCATATTTGAAAATATGGCTGTCTTTTATGGCAGTTCTTTTTCCGTCATTCATTCTCTTCATATATTCAATGCGATAGGCATGTATTTCTCCATTGTTTATATTTGTAACAAAGAACATAGTATATAATTTTGTTGCAACAGCAAGTTTGTAAGTTTTACCATTATTCAGAAAGCAAAATATATAAGACTTGTCTTCATAATCATTGTCGGATATTTCTTTCGCACTCGGAGTAACGTATGCATTAACTACCGCATCATCTATACCGTCACCATCCAAATCCCCAATAAAGATATTATACCCTTCACTGCACTTTTCCAACGGAATAAGCTCTCTATCACCTTTGTAGTGTTTCCAATGTCGCAAAAATGCTTCTTTTATATCCGTTTCTGTCAGTTTTTTTATCGTTTCTGTATTCTTAATGGGGATTTCACGTTTAAGCGTATCACGTTGTTCGTTATTGGTCTGTTGTATGCCCGTGACGTTTTCTTTATTTTCATTCTGACGGTTACTAATCTTATATCCAACATATACAATAAAAAGGATAGTAAGAACCGCAGCAACACCCCAATATACTCTTTTGCCACTTTTTAAGATTGAAACATTGGATGTTTGCTCGCATTTCTCTGTTTCATTCTTGGATGAAGTATTTACCGTCTGTACATTCTCGTTAGTCGGTGTGCCACACATGGGACACGCTTCCGACATGGCAGACATTTGGCAACCACACTTTTTACATGTAATGTATTCCACTTCCTATTTAATTTTAGTTGAGACCTTGTTAGTAATTAACAGAATGATACTTTGTACTGCAAGAGACAATACTATTGACAATAGAAACCAATTGTTTTCAAAAGTTTTGGAAGAAAACAACGATAGTACAAACTCTATAGCTCCCAATATGGAAAACAGTACATGCAACGATATTTTAAAACCATCTTTTAGTGTTATCACATTCAAACAAAATAATAACGCAGTAGTAGCGACTATAACCAAACTACTGACAAACAAGTTGAACACTTCATAAAATGGAAGTATCAAGCCAAACAGTAGATTGGCAACTAAAAGGATTATTCCTATTACTATTATAATCTGTTTCATAGCCGATAAAATTACATGGTTGGTAACTTGGGAGGTAACTCATTGAAGAAAGACGAAAATTCAGGAAGTTGGGAAATAAAGCCCCAATTAGCCATCCCCTTTTTCCAAATTAACGTATTTCCCTGAATAGTCCCGTTCTCAATATTCACTTTAATGGTATTGAAGTCAAAAGCCCCTTGTTGCTGCCCATTGACTGCAATATAATACTCTTGGACGGGTAATGGGGGAGGTACTGTTAATGACGGAGGATTAACATTCATTGTATTCATCGCCATACTACCGACTTGATTACCTATATTTAGTCCCATTCCAATTCCAACGCCTGAGCTGACAAGCCCACCTCCTTCATTGGAAGCCGCATTCTCCAAAACATTGAAACTACGCTCCATTTGGTACACATCCTTTCCCGTTATTTTTAAACGTGCTGCCAAGTCTTTAGCTTCTTTCAAACGGATAAAACTTGGGTCGTTCTCTTGAACATTAATTCCTATTACATTGAAATTTTCAAGTTTAAGTCCGTACTTCTCAAATTCAACGCCAATGCGTTGTTGGCAAAATTCGGATATGTCACTTATGTGTGAATTTATATTAATCACCGATATTCCATCTTGGGACAATTTTTCTGAAACAATATTTGTCAGTTTAGACATTATAATCCCCCTAAAATAATTGGTAAGTTTCTCTACAGTGAACGAAGTCATATTGCTTACCAAACTTTCCAAAAATTGTCGTGGGCTGATAATTTTAAACCCATACTGTCCAAATGCCCTTATTGGTACGATAATCCCATATTTCGGGTCTTCAATCTGTATTGGGCTTGCTGTACCCCATTTACAATCAAGAATGGCTATTTGATTGATAAACCAAACCTCCGCTTTAAAAGGTGTCTGCCCATTGAAGGGAAGATTTATTAGTTTACCCAATAACGGAATGTTCTCCGTTTTTAAAGTGTATGTACCACAAATAAATTCATCCAAAATCACACCACCTTTTACAAAAAAAGCTGTCTGAGTTGGATATACAACCAATTGCGAACCTAATCGCAAATTTTCAGACGAAAACTTGTACACAAGTTCCTTGTCATTCACTTCACATTTAATTACATCAAAAAGATTCATATTTTATACCTCCTTATCGCTAATGCATTCCAAATACAACCTACGGGAACGGCTAACAAACAAAGAATAAGACACAAAACAAATTTATTGTAGAAAAAGCCAAATGAACTAATAAAAAAGATAGCACCCAAAAGACACAAAACAGACCAAAAAACAGACCAACCATTTAATACTTTTGGAGAGCCTTTTTCTACAATTCTATCACCGTCCATTTTTATTGTAAAAAAATGGTTTGCACCTATATAATCCATCCCATAATAAAGTTTTAATTTGTCTGCACCATCGGGTTCTATTCTATCATATCGACAAGGCACAATTTCTTCCCCCGTCAATTTAAACAACCCCCAATTCTCTCCATTATTGAACTTTATTCCCACCTTTATCCAATTATGTTCAATCGTTATTTCATCATAAACACATGGCAAGATTTTTTCTCCCGTGAGAGTGAACACCCCCCTTTTGCCACCTATTTCTCCTATTATCAGATTATCACTAATAATAACTATGTCATAAATACATGGTAAAACTTCTATTCTTGCATTTATATTATAAACACCTCTTTTACTCCCTTCTTTTTTGACAACAATATTAGGGAATGTATTAGAAAAATGAGAGCAAATTGTATATATATGTGGCAAAACCTCTTGACGTGATTCTATATCATACAACTGACTCCCTGCAACCATATATTGTTGACTTTCTCCATACGCATAGATAGAAGAATGAATACAAGGAATTATTTCATGCCCTTCGACATCAAACACCCCGTATTTTTTATCATTCTTTACTTTTATATATTTATCATATTGTTCAATTCCATTCTTGGAAAACAAAGCTGTAATAAATCTTGCTTCATGATAAACACATGGCAATATTTCTATACCATCAGAATTTATAAGTCCCCATTTGTTTTCTCGACACACATAATTCAGCCCTTTGGGATTATATGTCCGACTTCCAAGACCTCCTATCCGATTTCCAAGACCTTCTATTAAACTATATTGAAAATCTGTAATGAACTTACCATTCTCATTATATAAAGCATACCCCTTTCCAAAACGACAAACAGCAAACAATCCCGTTCCCTCTGTGCCATCTACGCAATAAATGTTATCATAATCCAAATTAAGAACTAAATCACCTTTTTTGTCAATAAGCCCAAATCTTCGCCCTATTGAGACAATCGCAAGTTTTCCATTATAATATCCTCCAACAGTCTGATACTTGGATATTTTTTCTGCATATTGTTCACCTGAAACTGTTTTCCTTTCCGTTTTCGGCAATCCTTTTTCAAATATTGGAGTAGATAATTGTATGACTGAACCACAATATTCACACACAGAACCAACAGTAACCATCCCACCACAAAAGGGACAAGTTATTTTTTCATGTGCCATAATATCCGTAAAAATCTGTTTCCCGTAGGCTCAAAAAGGAAGGATTATAAAAAAGAAGTGTGAGCCTGAATAGACTTATTCCCAACCTTTGATTGGCTCTCGACTGCCGTGTAACAAATTGAGTAATAAGAAAAACAGCTCACACCTTTGGCTGTATATGTTGTTTAAAAACATATATAACAAACCAAAGGAAGAACGTTCTTTATTATTCCATGTTACACAAAGATGAGGTGTCGAGATTCATCAAAGTGGAATAAAGCTAAAACGCTTCCTATAAATTATTATGTCTGTCATTACGCTGCAATGACAATGCAAATATAAATATAAAAAGCGAACTTAGCAACGTTCTGTGAGCTGTTTATTTCGCAAAAGTAATGCTTTAAAATAATATTAAATCATTATGCCACATATCTTTGAATTAGTCTTTGAACTTGAACAATCTGAAATTTGCAACCTTTTGAAGAAACAAAACCTTGCTCATTTAATTGCTTTGTCATTTGTGAAATTGTTAGTCCTTCTTTAATCATTGACCGCAACAAAGCAACAGCACGCATGTTGTTGGCGTTATTTTTTGCTTTAATTCTGTTGGTCTGATTACTACGGGCAACTGCTTCATTATGCTTGTTCATCAAATTTTCCGATTTACCAAGTTTTACACCTCGTTCCTTCTTCGCCTTCAATGATTGTCGGGTACGTTGGCTTATTAGATTGGCTTCATACTCTGCAATAGATGAAATAATATGCAATATCAGTCTATTTGCTTGGGGAAAGTCACAGAATATAATTTCAACGTCACTTTCCAATAGCTTTGAAGTGAAAGCCACATTCCGACTTAATCGGTCAAGTTTCGCCACAATAAGGATAGAATTTGTTTTTCGGCACAGAGCCAATGCTTCTTGTAATTTAGGGCGGTCTGACTTTTTTCCACTTTCGGTTTCCACAAATTCAGCTATTATTAGACCTTCTTTCACAAAAGAATGAATAATACTTCTTTGCGCCTCAATCCCCAAACCGCTTTTTTCTTGTTTGGTAGTAGATTGTCTCAAATATGCTATATAGTTACCCATAATTCCATTTTTAATTGATTACTTACATTTGCTAAACGACCATTCAATAACTGTAAGTGACTATTAGAATATAGCTATTAAGTTCTCCCAACGGAACGAACGCCAACCACATTTTTCCAAGTCGAAATATGCAGTAGTAGCATAGCTTTCACGACTTTCACCCCAACCGTAAACTTTATCTTTTACAAAATCGGGATGGGTAGTGCCAAATGCCACACGAACTTCACCATTACTTTTCAAATAGGCAAATTTTACAATTTTACCACTTTTCAACTTTTCCTTTAACTGTCCAATCAAAATAGCCTTTGAAATCCCATCAATTTTGCGTACATTAGTACGGAGAGTAACAATTTCTGCTCTAATTGCAGTATTGGAACTTAAAATAATTGCCTGCATATCTTTATTGTTTTATTAGTTAATATTCTATTTTATCAATCACCACAATAGAAACCATTACCACGACCATAACCCATTGCGTAAGACACGACATCAGAAGACAAACCTTCAAACTCGTTTTTATTAGATTTTTCATTTTTGCGTGCATTATGTGCTGCCCAACTTGCTGCAATCATTGCATCAAGCCTTGCAGCCTTTTCTTCTCGTGTCTTAACAGCATTCCGCTCCCAACTCCAAGCTGCTCTTAGACACTCTGCCCACGTGCGCCCTTTGCGTTGAAAATCGTTGCTGTAAATTCTGTGAGCGTCTTTCATCACTTGTTTTTTATCGTATCGTTTCATATTATTGTAGTGTTATTGATTTCTTATTATGTTGCAAATGTAGTGCTTTTGATATACACGTACAAATAAAATCGTATATTTTTAGAACTACATTAACTTATTTTATGTATATCTATCAATATACATACTAAAAAGAAACGTATATTTGTATTTATAATAAAAATGAATACTTATGGCACTACGAATTAAAGAGATTATTAAAGAAAAAGGTATGACCGTTCAAACATTAGCGGATAAAATGGGGATTAATCGTGTTGGATTAAGTAACCATATTAACGGCAATCCATCTGTTGCAATATTAGAAAAGATTGCTACTGCATTGGGAGTACCGATACAAGAATTGTTTGAAAAAGAAAAGAATGAAAATATTAATGGATATATTGAGATTGGGAATGAAATCTTTAAAGTCACTTCCCTTCAAGACATGGAAAATCTTCTTACCCATTACAAACAGCCTGTAAAATAAAAAAAATCATATAGCCAACTGTTTCATGTCTATGTACAATGGTGTGGGTTTTGATTTATATAATTGATATTCAACAATATAATGCATATAATTGAATTTATATACTTATTACCATACTTGCAAAAAAAGATGAATAAAAACGCAATAAATAACACGAAAATATGGGAAAGTTACCAATGAAGCAACTTATATATACTTTCGAAGATATAAGTATTGATGCAATAATTGAGAAACATATAGAGTTGTTGAAAAATCAAAATCAACCTCAACGGACTATCACTAATTTCGATAAGGTAACTTGTGATAGTAGTTTTGTTGCCAAAATCGAAACTGTTGAAGGAGCAAACAAGTCATTGCCCAAAAAGCAAATATTATATAAGAAATATGCTTTCTTCATTCATCGACTTATACAACGGTGCAAATCCAACAGAGAGGGAAACTTTACCCGTTTTAATTCCCAAATATTACAAACTGTATTGGGACATGTTTATATTGATATGTTGAAGACATTGGAGACATTGGGTATTATAAAAGTATCAAGTAATTATATACCATCTATTCAGGCTCGTTTAATTGAACTTAATTCTAATCTACCTACTGTATCGGAAATGAAATATTCATCTTATATTGAAGAATATTCCGACAAGATGCAACAAGAATTGAAAAAATATGAGCAGATACAAATTCAGAAGATAAAATCTGAAATGGGGGATAGCTTGTATGACAATTTTACAAAATCATTAAGATTGCTAAAATTAATACATAGAGAAGAAGCAGAAGATTATAGAGATAGACATCATTTTATAAGTTTAAAATCGAAAGAATATTTTACTTATATTCTAAATGAATATGACAAAGCTAACTTTAATATATTATCTGTTGATAAGAATTTACGTATATATTCTATCTTAACCCAATCAACAAGAATATTTAAGAATTTTCTTAATATAAAATTTTCCATAGATATACATAACAGTCATCCCTTATTATTTAACAAACTAATAATAGAAAGATATAATATAAATGATAATATCTTACATATATTATATAATAATCTTTCTAATATAGATAATTCTTACTATTCTGTTAGCAAACAACTCTGTAAACTATTGGTAAACAATGGGATAAATAAAGAAAAAATTGCAAATATCCCTAATGATATTTGGGAGTACATTTATAATACTTCCAAGGGGATATTTTGGGATGATTTTACGAGATTGGACGAGTTTAAAAGGTTACTACGCTCTCACATTAAAGTCACACTGTTTCGTGAAGTATTTTATTCTAAAGCTCTCACAACAAAAGGAAAAGACTTTGCTAAAGTGTTTAAAAAGAAATATCCAAGTATCTATAAATTAGTAAAAGAAAGCAAAAAGAGCGACCGCACTTACTTGGCAAATGAAATGATGAAGATTGAAAGTTCTCTGTTTAGAAACATATTAACCAAACTATATGCAAAAAGATTTAGAGTATTGACAATACATGATGCGATAATAGTATTGGATGTAAAAGCAAATACCCAATGCGTCCCTGAACTTGTGCAGTCAATCATAGAAAAAGAGTATCAATATATCGGTTTATTCCCCAATGTATCAATTGATTACTATTCAACGGAGAATGTAAAAAAAGAGCTACAGCAAGAGGAGCAAGATATGAAAGAAATAAATCAATTGATAGATAGTTTTAAAGTGATAGCCAAAGACGAATCCCACCCAAGGTGTCAAACTTGCAGAGACATACTAAAAGAATTGGAAGATGGGACATCAGAAATTTATATAAACCATGCTACAAACGAATTTGTATGGAACAACATTTCCACTTAGCAAGCAAAGTGTTTAGAAACTTGTTTTCACTTTGAAAGGAAGTCGTTTTTTGCGGAGAAAATTTTACAGAAAAAGGAACTACCCGTTGGCAATTTAGCCCCCCTTCCTCCAAAGAGGGGTATTTAAGAGAGGGGTTACGTAGCCCCCCTCAAAGACTAAACATACTTATTCAAAATATTGCTGTGCTATATCTGCCGTTTCTTTTTTGTCAATACAAATGTATTTAAAAAAGTTTTCTTCTGTTTTATGTCCTGTGAATGTCATTACCAATTTAGCATTTTTGCATTTCAGATACAAGTTAGTTGCGAATGAACGTCTTGCCGTATGACTTGAAATCAATTGATATTTCTTATATGATTTTTGTTTAGCAACTCCCCCTTTTCGGCTAATCAAATATACATCTGAATCAATATGAGCTATTTCCCCGCACTTTTGTAATTGCTTATTCAAATGAGATTTATCAACGGGACGTGGAAACCTCCCTGCATACTTTTTATAAATGGCTTTCACTTCTTTAGATAAAGGTATAATAACTCTCTCTTGCGTTTTACTCGTATTAATAATAACAGTATTTTCTTCAAAGTTCCATTCAGAAGAACTTAAACGTCCCCAATCACCCAAACGCAATCCCAACCTACAAGCCATAATAAACAAGTCTCGTGTCTGCTCAATATTTGATTTTAAATCTATCTTATATTGTATTTTTAGTTCATCGGTAAAATCAATACTATATATTGATTGTAATTCATTATCATTTAGATATATATGCTCAACATTATTACCTTTGGTTTTCCAACTCTTAAATGCGGTATCTGTTATTAATCCGTCTTGCAGAGCTTTATTAAGCCATACCTTCATTATACTATTCGTTGCACATACCGTATTCATAGTATATTCTTTTACCGTTAACAGATAATGGGCTAAATTATCTTCAAAATATTTATTGAAAATTGAAAAACTATCTTGATACCCTCTATCTTTAATGAAATCACTAAACCGTGAAAGTACTATCTTATGATTGGTTATCGTACCTTTAGACGCAAATGTTCCCGTCCGTTTAATAATAACCTTATCCATATTACTGATATAATTTTGGAAATAAGTGATAGGAGTAACTTTGGCTTTAGCTTCAATTTCTTCCTCTTTCTTATTATAACTATTAATATAACCAAGTAAAACACGTTTCAACAAAACGGTATCTATATCACTCGCTTTATACCATACCACAGAATTAATATAGTCTTCTACCTTATCTTTGAGATAATCCAAAAATCTATTGACTTTATTCGCTTGTCTGTTTTCAGCTTGTTTAAATTGACTGCTGTTTATCATTCTTTCCGTTTCATTATCCCATTGCTCTTTTTTGGACTTGTACCCCGTTGAGAATTTGAAGCGTTTTCCCAACACGCTAAACATTATATAAATTATTTGTTCTCCATCCCCCGATTTAAGGTAAAAGTGAATTTTGTATTTTTTCTCCATGCTCCTTCTTTTTTTAGATTGATACAAAGGAACACAAAAAACATCATATTTACAATGCCATAGGGTACACTTTTAGGGTACAAAATTGCATTTTAGGTTGAATAATGTAAGAAAAAGAAAATCAGCAAATTAAGCTAAAACATGCTCAAAATGCTGATTTTAAATAGATTAATATAAAAATTTTATTGATAGTCAGACGCTATCTATTATTCCCACTCAATAGTTGCAGGTGGCTTAGAACTGATATCATAGGTTACGCGGTTTACACCTTTCACCTTATTAATAATATCATTCGAAATCTTACCCAGGAATTCATATGGCAAATGCGCCCAGTCGGCAGTCATGGCATCAGTAGAAGTCACGGCACGCAATGCTACCGCTCTTTCATAAGTACGTTCATCTCCCATGACACCTACAGACTGTACCGGCAGTAAGATAACGCCTGCCTGCCATACTTGATCATACAATCCCCAGTCGCGCAATCCCTGAATGTAAATATCATCAGCATCTTGCAGGATACGCACTTTCTCACGGGTGATGTCTCCAAGAATACGTACAGCCAAACCCGGGCCAGGGAATGGATGACGAGTAATCAGATGTTCCGGCATACCCAACTCGCGACCTACACGACGAACTTCATCCTTAAACAACAGACGAAGCGGCTCGCACAACTTCAAGTGCATTTTTTCGGGCAGACCACCTACGTTATGATGACTCTTGATCACTGTACCTGTTATAGACAATGATTCGATGCAGTCTGGATAAATAGTGCCCTGAGCCAGCCATTTCACATCTTTTATTTTGTGAGCTTCCACATCGAATACATCGATAAAGCCCTTACCGATAATCTTACGTTTACGCTCCGGTTCCGTCACACCTGCAAGCTCTGCAAAGAACTTTTCGCTGGCATCCACGCCAATTACATTCAGCCCGAGGCATTCGTAATCGTTCATCACATTCTTGAACTCATTCTTACGGAGCATACCGTGGTCTACGAAGATACAAGTCAGATTCTTACCGATAGCTCTATTCAGCAAAACAGCAGCAACCGATGAATCTACACCACCGCTCAATCCCAGCACCACTTTATCATCACCTAACTGAGCTTTCAACTCAGCAACCGTACTCTCGATGAAAGAAGCCGGTGACCAGTCTTGCTTGCATCCGCAAACATCAACTACGAAATTCCTCAATATCTGCGTCCCGTCTTCGCTATGGAACACTTCCGGATGGAACTGAACGCCCCATACCTTCTCACCCTCAACCTGATAAGCAGCGATATCCACTTTATCAGTTGAAGCAATCTTCTTAAAATTATCAGGGATAGCAGTGATTGTATCACCATGACTCATCCATACCTGCGTATTCTCACGAACTCCTTTAAACAGCACATTATCCTTGCAGAAAGAAGTCAGATGTGCACGGCCATATTCACGTGTACCGGCCGGTTCTACTTTTCCATTGTTAGTATACGCCATAAACTGTGCACCATAGCAGATACCCAAAATAGGATATTTACCACGAATCTCACTCAAGTCTACTTTGAAGGCATCTTTATCATAAACCGAAAAAGGACTTCCGGAAAGGATGACTCCTTTAATTGTCGGATCTTCTTTAGGAAACTTGTTATAAGGAACAATTTCGCAATACGTGTCCAGTTCGCGTACGCGACGACCAATCAGCTGTGTTGTCTGCGAACCGAAATCAAGAATTATTATTTTCTCCTGCATATCAATGGTTGGATTTTGAATAAATGATTTGCAAAAGTAGAAAAAAGTAGGCAAAAAGATAGAAGAATAAACAGAAAAATCGAAATTTACGAGAGAAATATATCATCGGACAACATAAAATCCGAAAAGGGAAACGATGTCAGAGAGACTTATATATAATAAATAGGAGACTCAAAACAGAATCTCCTATTTTATTATACAAGTACTTATTTCTTCTCTTTCAGCAAGTCACGAATCTCAGTCAGCAACACCTCTTCTTTAGTAGGAGCAGGTGGTGCAGGAGGAGCAGCCGGGGCTTCCTCTGCCGCCTTCTTCGTAGTCAGTTTAGTGATCAGACGTATAAATAGGAATATAGCAAAAGCTATAATCAGAAAGTCAAAAGTTGCTTGCAGAAATTGTCCGTAATCCAGAGATACGGCAGGAGCAATCTCCTTACCGTCTGCTCCAACTTCAGCCGCTTTCATTACCCATTTCAGATCTGTAAAGTTCACACCACCAACCAATAAGCCTATTGGGGGCATAATAACATTCGCCACCAGTGACGATACGATCTTCCCAAACGCGCCGCCGATAACTACACCGACAGCCATGTCAATGACGTTCCCTTTCATAGCAAACGCCTTAAAGTCTTGTAAAAATGTGCTCTTTCCCATCTTTTTTCAATATTTAATGTGAATTTAATATGCGAATATAAAAACATTTTTGTAATTTTGCACCGCATTTGAAAATAAAACAAATGCGCGAGCTGAGAGATATTTGAACAAATATTATAAAACCCTTAAAAGTTTAAACAAAATGATTAAAGTAGGTATTAATGGATTCGGACGTATCGGACGTTTCGTTTTCCGCGCTGCAATGAAAAGAAACGATATTCAAATCGTAGGTATCAACGACCTTTGCCCGGTAGACTACTTGGCTTACATGCTGAAGTATGACACAATGCACGGTCAATTCGACGGTACTATCGAAGCAGATGTTGAAAACAGCAAATTGATCGTTAACGGTCAGGCTATCCGCATCACTGCAGAAAGAAATCCGGCTGACTTGAAATGGGATGCTGTAGGTGCTGAATACGTTGTTGAATCTACAGGTTTGTTCTTGAGCAAAGACAAAGCTCAGGCTCATATCGAAGCTGGTGCAAAATATGTTGTAATGTCAGCTCCTTCTAAAGATGACACTCCGATGTTCGTTTGCGGTGTAAACGAAAAAACATACGTAAAAGGTACTCAATTCGTATCTAACGCTTCTTGTACTACTAACTGTTTGGCTCCTATCGCTAAAGTATTGAACGACAAGTTCGGTATCCTTGACGGTTTGATGACTACAGTTCACTCTACAACTGCTACTCAGAAAACAGTTGACGGTCCTTCTATGAAAGACTGGAGAGGTGGTCGTGCTGCTTCTGGCAACATTATCCCGTCTTCTACCGGTGCTGCTAAGGCTGTAGGTAAAGTTATCCCGGCATTGAACGGCAAACTGACTGGTATGTCTATGCGTGTTCCGACTTTGGACGTATCTGTAGTTGACTTGACAGTTAACTTGGCTAAACCGGCTACTTACGCTGAAATCTGCGCTGCAATGAAAGAAGCTTCTGAAGGCGAATTGAAAGGTATCCTGGGTTACACTGAAGATGCAGTAGTTTCTTCTGACTTCTTGGGTGACACTCGTACTTCTATCTTCGACGCTAAAGCAGGTATCGCTTTGACTGATACTTTCGTTAAAGTTGTATCTTGGTATGACAACGAAATCGGTTACTCTAACAAAGTTCTTGACTTGATCGCTCACATGGCATCAGTTAACGCTTAATTAGAAATCTAAACATATAGGAAACCGCTGCGGAAAACCGTAGCGGTTTTTTTGTCTTCATTTTATATATTGTTAAAAAGCAAGGTATTATCCGTGGTATAACCTACAATTTTAGTAGTTTTGTACTTCTATGAAGAGAATTATGAAGAGATTATTAATAACATTGATACTAGTTTACACCATGAACAATATACTGAACGCTCAGAATCCTTTCTTCGGTCAGTATCAGACACCGCATGGGACTGTGCCCTTTGACCGGATCAAGACAGAGCATTATGAGCCTGCCATCCTCGAAGGAATCAAACAACAGAATGCGGAACTTGATGCGATCATACAAAACCCGGAGAAGGCGACATTTACAAATACAATAGAAGCCTACGAACAATCCGGAAGGCTGCTGGACAAAGTAACTGCCGTATTCGGCAATATGCTTAGTGCTGAAACCAATGACGACTTACAGGCATTGGCTCAGAAAATCATGCCACTACTCAGCGAACACAGCAACAACATCACACTGAATGAGAAGTTGTTTGCCCGCGTGAAAGAAGTGTACGGACAAAAACAATCTCTGCAACTGACCCAGGAACAGAATCGCCTGCTAGACGATATATACGACAGTTTTGTACGCCACGGTGCCAACCTCGAAGGAGAAGCCCGTGAACAATACCGACAACTGACCAACGAACTGAGCAAACTGACACTCGACTTCAGCGAAAACAACCTGAAGGAGACAAACAGGTATCAAATGCTTCTGACAGACAAAGCCAGCATTGCCGGACTGCCGGAAATCATCGTAGAAGCTGCTGCCGAAACAGCCAGAAGTGAGGATAAAGAAGGATGGGCTTTCACCCTGCACGCTCCAAGTTATGTGCCTTTCATGACTTATGCCGACAACCGCGAGTTGCGCCATAAGCTCTACATCGCATATAATACAAAGTGTACACACGATAACGAATTCAACAATATCGAAATCGTAAAGAAGCTGGTTAATACACGCATGAAAATAGCCCAGCTACTAGGATATAAAGATTATGCGGAATATACCCTCAAAAAACGAATGGCTGAAAACAGCGATGCCGTATATAAGCTGCTCAACCAACTATTGGAAGCCTACACTCCCACCGCACAGAAAGAATATCTCGAAGTACAGGAACTGGCACGTGAGGAACAAGGTGATGACTTCATTGTCATGCCCTGGGACTGGAGCTACTATTCCAATAAGCTGAAAAACAAGAAATTCAATATCAATGAAGAAATGCTCCGTCCTTACTTCGAACTGGAACAAGTAAAAAAAGGAGTATTCGGACTGGCAGAAAGACTCTACGGAATCACTTTCCGGAAAAATACGGAAATCCCGGTTTATCACAAAGATGTTGAAGCCTACGAGGTATTCGACAAAGACGGTAAGTTCCTGTCCGTACTGTACACTGACTTCCATCCCCGTCCCGGAAAACGCGCCGGAGCCTGGATGACCAGCTACAAGGAACAATGGATAGATCCCGTAACCGGTGAAGACAGCCGACCGCATATATCTGTAGTGATGAACTTCACCAAGCCAACCGAAAGCAAACCTGCTTTGCTGACTTTCAACGAAGTGGAGACATTCCTGCATGAGTTCGGGCACAGCCTGCATGGCATGTTTGCCAACTCAACCTATCAGAGCCTAAGCGGAACAAACGTATATTGGGACTTTGTGGAACTTCCTTCACAGATCATGGAAAACTTTGCCATCGAGAAAGAATTTCTTAATACCTTTGCCCGTCATTATGAAACCGGAGAAGTGCTTCCGGACGAACTGATACAGAGACTCGTGGATGCTTCGAATTTCAATGCAGCCTATGCCTGCCTGAGACAAGTGAGCTTCGGGCTGCTCGATATGGCATGGTACACCCGCAACACTCCTTTCGAGGGCGATGTAAAAGCCTATGAACAGGAAGCCTGGAAAGACGCACAAGTATTGCCGATAGTCAAAGAAGCCTGCATGAGTACACAATTCTCCCATATCTTTGCCGGAGGATATTCCGCAGGATATTACAGTTATAAATGGGCAGAAGTGCTGGATGCGGATGCATTCTCACTGTTCAAACAGCAAGGAATCTTCAACCGTGAAGTAGCAGATTCGTTCCGCAACAATATCCTGTCGAAAGGAGGTACAGAACACCCGATGTTGCTCTACAAGCGCTTCCGCGGGCAGGAGCCTACCATTGACGCATTGCTGATCCGAAACGGCATAAAGAAACAATACAATTAAAAAAGGAGAGAATTGGACATGAAGAAGAGATTGATACTTAAAGTATTAGGATTGCTGTTATTGCTTCCGATGTTTTCCGGATGTAATGATACGGATGATGTAGCCGGCATCTTCACCGGCAAGACATGGAAACTGACTTATATCACAGTCAAAGATAGCCATCAAATGTTTAATTTTTGGGGAAACGACAACAAAGCCCGCGAACAAAGCATGAAATTGCTTGACGAAACAGGTAGGTATGTAATTACCTTTAATGGAATGGAAGAAAGCAATATCATCACCGGGACCTTAAGTGGCACAGTGATAACCTCTACTTTCACTGGATCATGGTCCGCCAATGGAAAGGACAACCAATTCAATGCATCTATCCAAGGAGGTAATGAATCATCAGATATATTAGCAAAGAATTTTATAGAAGGGCTGAACAACGCAACCTCTTACGGAGGAGATGAGCGAAATCTATACCTTTACTATAAACCTTCCGGTAGCCAGCAGACACTTTCTTTAGTTTTTCACGTTGTAAAATAAAAGACACTCTCATGGACACGGAAAAGAAACAATTGGAACTGGACAAACGTTACATACGTATGGCAAGCATTTGGGCGGAAAACTCTTATTGCCAGCGCCGTAAGGTAGGAGCGTTGATCGTCAAAGACAAAATGATTATCTCCGACGGATACAATGGTACTCCTTCGGGCTTCGAAAACGTATGCGAGGACGAGAATAACCTGACAAAACCTTATGTTCTCCATGCGGAAGCAAACGCTATCACCAAGATAGCACGCTCGAACAACAGCAGCGATGGTGCCACGATGTACGTCACCGCCTCACCTTGTATCGAATGTGCAAAGTTAATCATACAGGCAGGAATCAAACGGGTAGTCTACTCCGAACATTACCGCCTCGAAGATGGAATAGAACTATTAAAACGGGCAGGAATCGAAGTTATCTATACAGAAATGAACGAAGATTCTTCTCCAAACAAATAATAAGACGAACGTTTTAAAAAAAGGAATAGACATGAGTACAAGAAACTCTTCACGTTTTATGCCTATCATCATAGCTATCAGCGTGGTGGCCGGTATTCTTATCGGTACATTTTATGCCAAGCACTTCGCCGGCAACCGTCTGGGTATCATCAACGGTTCTTCCAACAAGCTGAATGCGTTGTTGAGAATCGTAGACGATCAATATGTAGACACCGTAAACATGACCGACCTCGTGGAGAAGGCTATGCCGCAGATCCTGGCAGAACTGGACCCGCACTCCACTTACATCCCTGCACAGAATCTCGAAGAAGTCAATTCGGAACTGGAAGGCAGTTTCAGCGGAATCGGTATCCAGTTTACGATACAGAATGATACGATTCATGTGAATGCCGTTATACAGGGAGGCCCATCTGAAAAAGTGGGACTCATGGCGGGAGACCGTATCGTTAATGTAGACGACAGTTTATTTGTAGGCAAGAAGCTGAACAACGAACTAGCCATGCGCACACTGAAAGGTCCTAAGGGATCGCAGGTGAAACTGGGTGTCAAACGCGTAGGAGAACCGAAATTGCTGGACTTCACCATCACCCGCGGAGACATTCCTCAAAATACAGTAGACGCTGCCTATATGCTGAACGATGATATCGGTTATGTAAAAGTCAGCAAATTCGGACGGACAAGCCACGTAGAATTGCTTAACGCCTTGGCTCAGCTCAATCATAAGAAATGTAAAGGACTGATTATTGACCTTCGCGGCAATACAGGAGGATACATGGAAGCTGCCATCCGCATGGTGAATGAATTCCTGCCCGAAGGTAAACTGATTGTATATACACAAGGACGTAAATATCCCCGTGCGGAAGAATTTGCCAACGGTACGGGCAGTTGCCAGAAAATGCCACTCGTTGTATTGATTGACGAGGGTTCTGCTTCTGCCAGCGAAATCTTTACCGGAGCAATTCAGGATAATGATCGCGGTACAGTGGTAGGACGCCGTTCCTTCGGAAAAGGACTGGTACAACAACCGATTGACTTCAGCGACGGCTCTGCTATCCGCCTGACTATCGCCCGCTATTATACTCCTTCAGGGCGTTGCATCCAACGTCCTTACGAAAGTGGTAAAGACAAGAATTATGAACTAGACATATACAACCGCTACGAACACGGTGAGTTCTTCTCACGCGACAGCATCAAGCTGAACGAAAACGAACGCTATCTCACCAGCCTGGGACGCACTGTTTATGGTGGTGGCGGTATCATGCCGGACGTATTTGTACCACAAGATACTACCGGAGTCACTTCTTATCTCTCATCAGTAATCAACCGCGGACTAACTCTTCAGTTTACTTTCCAGTACACGGACAATAACCGGAAGAAACTGAGCCAGTATGAAACGGAAGAAGACCTGCTGAATTATCTTCGTCACCAAGGTTTGGTAGAGCAGTTCATCCGCTTTGCCGACTCGAAAGGTGTAAAGAGAAGGAATATTCTGATCCAGAAATCGTATAAACGACTGGAAGCGAATATATACGGCAACATTATCTATAATATGCTGGGACTGGAAGCTTATCTGAAATACTTCAATAAATCGGATGCTACAGTACAACAAGGTATAGAACTGCTCGAAAAGGGAGAAGCTTTCCCAAAAGCACCCGCCGAGACAGAAGAGGAAGTGACGAAAGATAATAAAGATGGAAAGAAAAAAAGAACTGCGCAAGCTTATGGCATCACTGAAGATCCGACACGCATCTTCGACTTTGCAGAAGCTTCAATCAGCTAAAATACTTGCCGCCCTCGAAGCCCACCCGGCTTTCAGGGCGGCAACTACTGTATTGCTCTACCATTCGCTCAAAGATGAAGTAGACACGCATGCGTTTATCCGGAAATGGAGCAATGAGAAACGGATATTGCTTCCGGTAGTTGTCGGTGATGAATTGGAATTACGCCTCTATACCGGTCCCGAGGATATGGCAACCGGCACTTACGGTATTGAAGAGCCTGTTGGAGAAACATTTACGGACTATGCAGACATAGACTTTATTGCCGTTCCCGGTGTAGCTTTCGACCGGAAAGGAAACCGGCTGGGGAGGGGAAAAGGCTATTATGACCGTTTGCTGCCACGTATCCCCGCAGCTTATAAAGCAGGCATCTGCTTCCCATTTCAAATAGTAGAAGAAGTTCCGGCAGAAGCATTCGACATCTGCATGGACATAATTATAACAAGTAATGAGGACGAATTATCACACCCACACCACCCGCTGCCTCCATGCGACAGGGAGTGACGAAGAATTTGTTTTAAGTGCCATCAAAGGCGGCTATCAGGAACTTGGTTTCTCTGACCACACTCCATGGAAATACCATACCGATTATGTATCCGACATCCGGATGATTCCCGAAGAACTGCCGGAGTATGTAGAAAGCCTCCGCTCGCTACAAAAGAAATATAAAGATCAGATCAGCATTAAAATCGGCTTGGAATGTGAATATTTTCCGGAGTATATTCCCTGGCTGAAAGGAGTTATCAAGGAGTATCAGCTGGATTACATCATCTTCGGCAACCACCATTTCCATACAGATGAGAAGTTTCCTTATTTCGGGCGAAATACCCATACGTTAGATATGCTTGAACTTTATGAAGAGAGTGCGATTGAAGGTATGGAAAGCGGTTTGTTTGCCTATCTGGCACATCCCGACCTGTTCATGCGTTCATATCCTGAATTTGACCGTCATTGTAAACTTGTCAGCAGACATATCTGCCGAACGGCCGCCCGCCTGAACCTGCCCCTGGAATATAATATAGGCTACGAAGATTACAACGACGAACATGGAATAACAACCATTCCCCACCCTGATTTTTGGGAAATAGCAGCGCACGAAGGCTGCACTGCCATTATCGGAGTGGATGCCCACAACAACCAATATCTGGAAACTCCGTTCTACTATGACCGGGCAAATGAGACGCTCCAAAAGCTGGGGATGAAAGTGACAGACAGAATTCCTTTCCTCAACGAAAAATAATGTTTGTGATAACCGTAGCCCCTACTCTCTGATTCAGAGTACGCACCAAAAGTTCCCGTCCCATCATCAGTTCCTGACGAAGGGCGGCGGAAGTGAGATGTACATACAGCGTCTGGTTACGGATATAGAGATTACTGGTATAGCTTGCCGCCGGTCCCAACACCTGCGGCCAGGCATCCAGCAACCGCTGCTCATTGAGAGGAGACTCCAGACTCTCCTGACGCAGGTATTGCTGAATCAGTTTTCCTATCTGCTCGGCATCGTTACGTTTCATTGTTCAGCTCCCATTTCATTAATTACACCCTGATCTACGCGAAATACTTTATAATCGCTGCCTACCTTCTGCAGAATACGATCCAGATGTTCACGGTTAGTATCCGTAATAAATATCTGTCCGAAGTTATCACCAGCCACCAGCTTGACAATCTGCTCTACCCGCGAAGCATCCAGTTTATCAAAAATATCATCCAACAGCAATAAAGGGACGGTCTGCCCCGTACGTTTCAAGAAGTCGAACTGTGCCAGCTTCAACGCTACCAGATACGTTTTATTCTGTCCCTGCGAACCTTCCTTCTTGATCGGAAAGTCGCCCAACAGCATATTCAGTTCATCTTTATGAATTCCCCGCAAAGAGAATCCCATAATCTTATCCCGTTCCCGGCTTTGCTTCAGAACTTCCAGTAAAGAAGCATCCCGTGCATGCGAATCATAAGACAGCCCCACCTGTTCTTTATCCTGGGAAATAAAAGAATAAAACGACTGGAAAATAGGAATAAACTCTTCGATAAACGCCTCCCGCTTGCGAAAAACAATTTCACCCGCTTGCGCCATCATCTCCTCCCAAACCAGGAACAATTCCTCTTCTACCGGAAATTCACTTTTTAATAAGGTATTACGCTGTGCCAATGCCTTATTATAGCGTATCAATGCTTCCAGATATTCCTTATCATACTGAGAGATCACGACGTCCATAAAGCGGCGCCGTTCGTCACTTCCTCCGGCTATCAACTCCGAATCGGCAGGCGAAACCATCACTAACGGCAGAAAGCCGATATGATCGGAAAAGCGGCTATACTCCTTTTTATTCCGTTTGAATTGCTTTTTCGAACGACGCTTCATTCCGCAGTAAATCTCCTCTGGTGTGCCATCTTCCGCCTCATAAAAGCCCTGAATAACAAAGAAATCCTGTTCGTGCCGAATGTTCTGCGAATCAATCGGATTACCCGAACTCTTGCAGAAAGATAAAAAGTACACTGCATCCAGCAGATTCGTCTTTCCCATCCCGTTCTGTCCGAAGAAACAATTCAGTTTGGCGGAGAATCCGATCTCTACCTGTTCCAGATTCTTATAGTTTAATATGGATATCCGTTTCAGTATCATTGTATACGCGTTAATTTGTTCACAAAAGTAGCAAGTTTTTCGAGGTTTTCGAGCGTAAAACAAAAAAAGATGCCTCTAAATTTCGTTTGTAGATATAAAAAAACTACTTTTGCGAGTCGAATTATCAAACGATGAATAATAACAAAAAGAATCATATAAAAATGGCAGAACAAAAGAATCAGAACGAACATCTGAACGTAGAAGATGCACTGACACAATCGGAAGCATTTCTTGTTAAGTACAAAAACGCAATCATCGGCGGTGTTGTAGCCGTGATTATCATCGTAGCAGGTTTTATCATGTACAAGAACCTCTATGCTGAGCCACGTGAAGAAAAGGCACAGGCTGCTCTTTTCAAAGGACAGGAATACTTTGAACAAGATGCTTATGAACAAGCACTGAACGGTGATAGTATTGGTTATGTAGGTTTCCTCAAAGTTGCCGACGAATATAGCGGAACAAAAGCCGCTAATCTGGCAAAAGCATATGCAGGAATCTGCTACGCACAACTGGGTAAATATGACGAAGCAGTAAAGATGCTCGACGGCTTCAACGGAGGCGACCAGATGGTAGCTCCCGCTATCCTCGGCGCAACAGGAAACTGCTACGCACAACTGGGTCAGCTGGACAAAGCCGCTTCTACCCTGCTCTCTGCAGCAGACAAAGCTGACAATAACTCATTAAGCCCTATCTTCCTGATGCAAGCCGGTGAAATCCTGGTGAAACAAGGAAAGTATGATGATGCCGTTAATGCCTACACTAAGATCAAGGACAAATACTTCCAGTCTTACCAGGCTATGGACATCGACAAGTACATCGAACAGGCTAAATTGATGAAGAAATAATATACCTTATTATATATAATAGAAGGTTAGGCACGGATTACACGGATTTCACGGTTTTTAGTACGCACAATATGTACTAATGCAATTATGCGAAGCTACCGTGAAATCCGTGTAATCCGTGCCTTTTTAAAATCATGTATTTATAACCCACTTTAATTACTACAATTATGGCAACAGCATACCATAACTTATCCGAATACGATTTCAACTCTGTACCAAACGCTGAAAACATGAAATTCGGCATCGTCGTATCCGAATGGAATTTCAATATTACCGGAGCCTTACTGAACGGCGCAGTCAATACATTAAAAAAACATGGAGTGAAAGACGAAAATATTCTGGTAAAAACTGTACCGGGAAGTTTCGAACTAACTTTCGGCGCCAATCAAATGATGGAAAATTGCGATGTGGATGCAATTATTGCAATCGGTTGCGTAATTAAAGGAGATACTCCACATTTTGATTATGTTTGTATGGGAGCGACTCAAGGAATTACCGAATTAAACGCAACTGGCGACATACCAGTCATTTACGGATTAATTACCACCAATACAATGGAGCAAGCAGAGGATCGTGCCGGTGGCAAACTGGGTAACAAAGGAGATGAATGTGCAATTACTGCAATAAAAATGATCGATTTTGTTTGGAGTTTAAATAAATAGTTGTATCTTTGCACCGCAATTGAGAAACAAACCTCCTCAAAAGCACAAAAGGGCAAATACCAGAGTGGCCAAATGGGGCAGACTGTAAATCTGCTGGCTT